>ERZ779829.1045-NODE-1045-length-11140-cov-4.692016_pt1 | contig 11140 bp, 17 predicted proteins | sample MGYA00511562_ERZ779829 | MGnify/ENA primary metagenome ERZ779829 (study PRJEB29588, sample SAMEA2151677) | human gut metagenome | biome: human gut; feature: human-associated habitat; material: faeces | place: Denmark | collected 2008/2010 ... | reverse complement strand
AAAATTTTAAAAGAGTTTTTTAAATGAGTAAAAATAATTTTTGGGCATTTTTAAAATGGTATTTTAAATATACTAATAAAAAGTTTTTTGATAATAGTAATTCGAATACACCATCATATGTAGGAAATAAGGAGAGGCTACCTTTTATTATAATTTCATATTTCATATTTATATCTTCATTTGTTATTTTGTTTATTCATATTAATGGTATTTACTGGTTTTCCATTTTTGGATTTATAATTTCAATAGGTTTTTTATTCCTTTGTCGTTTTAGTATTATTAATTATTTGTATATATATTTTAAATTTGTGCGAAAGAATAATTCATTTAATAGAAAAATTATTTTCGAAGAATGTATATTACATAAAATGAATAAAAAACTAAGAAGATTAATTTCTAATTATTATAAGATTGTTAATTCTAAAGGCAAGGAGTATGTTCCATAGGGATAGTATAAAAACAGCAACAAGAGAGGGGGAACTTTATGAGGCATAATTTAGATAGAAACAATGAACGAGTAGCTATATATAATCCATTTTCGGGAAAGGCAACACAGCTTATCAAAAGGGCGAACGAAATAGGGGGAATAGTCAGATGGCAGAAAAACGTATGCTGAGCAAAAAGGTGCTTGATACAGATGCTTTCCTGGATATGCCGTTGTCGGCGCAGGCACTGTATTTTCACCTTGTCATAAATGCGGACGACGAGGGCTTTGTCGGAAACCCCAAGCGAATCAGAGATTATATCGGTGCGGCTGAAAGCGATCTGGATTTGCTCATTGAAAAAAGGTTCGTCCTCATGTTGAAGAACAGCGTAGCGGTAATCAGACATTGGAAAATACATAATACCTTGCGGCGCGACCGCTCCCATCCGACTGTGTTCACGGAGGAAAAGTCGCAACTGATTTTGCAGGAAAACGGGGCGTATGCAGAGATGGTAACATCAGGTTGCGCTCATGGCAACCAGATGTCAACCGCTTGTCAACCAGATGTCAACCAAAGATTAACCTCTTGTCAACCGAATGACAACCAGATGTCAACCGAAGATAAGATAGAGGAAGATAGATTAAGAGAAGATAAGATAGAAGAAGTTGTTACTCCCGCAGATGAAGAGAGAAGACCCAATCGCTTCCGTAAGCCAACAATAGGCGAAATCGTTGCGTATTGTTCTGAAAACGACTTTAAGCTGGATGCGCCTAGGTTTTATGACTATTACGAGAGCAATGGTTGGCGTGTGGGCAAAACACCTATGAAGGACTGGCAGGCGGCAATCAGAAATTGGGTGAGAAATGAGCAGAACAAGTATCCTCTGTTACCGCCCAAGCCTGAAATCGATGCGGACAAATACAAGCGCGAGGATGAGTGATGGATGAAGTAAAAGCGAACAGCCTTTTTGAAAAGGTTATATTGCCGTTGCGAGATGACGAGTATCTGGACGGGGACGGACTTCCGAGATGTAAAAGTTGTCACACCTTGCGAGTTTATGTTTCAGACGATAAGACGTTCTGCGCGCGTTGCCTGTGTAAGTGTCAGAGCGAACAGATTGAAAAGGAAAAAGAGCTTGAAGCGATACGCCGTAATCTTGAGGAGTTTTATGACCGTCAAAGGCTTTCTCTTATGGGTGACAGGTATAAGGATTGCCGACTGTCAACGGCAGTTATAACCGAGCATACCAGGGCGGCCTACGCAAGGGCAAAACGCTATGTAGAGTATGCTGCCGACATGAGAAGAGAAAACATCGGGCTGTATTTCTACGGGGATAACTCGTCAGGTAAAACCTATATAACGGCTTGTATCTGCAATGAGTTATTGCGTAAAGGGTACCGCTGTGTCTACACGAACTTTGCACGGATCCTTTCAGAAATACGGTCAGGATACAGCGGAGACGGCATGGGAGAACTCGATATAATGCGCAAACTTATGACTTGCGACTTTGCCTTTCTAGACGATTTCGGCAAGGAGTTTATCGGCAGGGAATACAATCGAAGCGCGGCAAAATGGGCGGAGGAAAAACTGTTTGAGATGATAAATGTACGGTACAATTCCAAGCGGCCGACGGTGTTCAGTAGCAATTATGCGATGGACGAACTTGCAAGTAAGCTCAGTCTTGATAAGGCTATTATCGAGCGCGTAAACGAAATGTCAACAAGAGTTATACGGTTGGAAGGCGACGATTTTCGTGCAAAACAACTTAGTTGTCAGAACGATAAAGCGATAAAATACGGAATTTAAACCTTGTTTTTCGGCAAGCAAAAACCGTGATGGAAATGTTGTTTGAGAGGATAGCGAGGTACGCATTTGGCTTGCCAAATACCGAGCGTAACCGCTTGCCTCGTTAGGGCAACTGCGTTTCCCTAAAACCCTTATTGAGAGCGAAAAATAAAAGGAGGAAAACGTGAGTAACAGGACTCGACCGTATGCCTACACATTCAGGGTAACGGAAAATGAACGTAAAATCATAGACGAAAAAATCAAATCAAGCGGATTGACGATGACCGCTTTCATCATAAAGGCTATTACAAATAAGCCGATTGTAGTCTTTGCAAATTCAGGCGAAATTCTGAATGAATTAAAAAGGCAGGGCAACAACTTGAATCAGATAGTAAGAGCAAATTATTATGGTTTGGCAACAAAGCGAGAACTTCTATCTTGTGTGGAAGAATTGAAAAATACATATCGTGAGATTTCAAAAGCCATAGAGGGGACGTAATGCCGTTATTCAAATGCACGTCAAGCAAGAGTACGCCACGAAAAGCAATATCGTATATAACCGATCCGAATAAAGCGGAGTTTGTTTCGGTCAGAAATTTGTTTGAGGACGAAGATTATGCAAGTCAATTTAATGAAACGACAAAGCGTTTCGGAAAGTGTAAAGGGTATGATGAGAGAAAATATTATCATATAAAATTGTCCTGTGCAAGGAAAGATAATGTAAGCCCGCAGGCGGCGCAGAAGTATGCGGAGGAAATGGCGGCGTTATTGTTTTATAATCACGAATGCGTAATCGCTACCCATATAGATACAAAAACCGTGCATAGCCATATTATCGTGAATGCTGTGGATTCAATTACAGGAAAGAAATTGCACATCAATTCCGACGAATACGGCAGGATGAAAGACGAGGCAAATCGAATAGGTAAAAAATACGGTTTTAGTGAACTGAATTGGCGTAAAGGTGCAAAGCATAGACGCACGTCCGAAGAGAAGCATATCATCTTGAAGGGCGGAACAAGTTGGAAGGAAGAACTCAGAGAGGTTATTCAGGAAGGTATAACTGTATCGCGTAGCGAAAAAGAGTTTATAACCTACCTTCAAACGAATTACGGCGTAGAAATTACAAGAAACGGAAAAGATTTTTCTTATCTGCATCCACAGAAGAAAAAAGCAATCAGAGGAGAGCGGCTTGGCACGAATTATACAAAAAGCGAGGTGTTAAAAAGAATTGGAGAACAGAATTACAGGCAGACGACCACAGCGGATTATCGACGGGGAAGAAGAAATATTCACGAACAATCCGGAACTTATCCGACTCGATTCGGCGGTGGACGAGTTAAAGGCGGTAACGCAGGGTGGCTTATTTCAGAAGGCATTAGCGCTATCGAACGAGAAATGCAACAACTTAATCAGGCAGCAGACTTTGCTGATAGAGGACTTGACGCGGCAAGTGAAGAACGTAAAAGAGAGCAATTACGAAAACGTGCGGAACTTGACCGACAAAGTAGGGAGCGTGACGAGGCGGCTCGAAACGCTAATCAATCAGCAAGCGACAATGAAAGCGGAAACAGTTCAGGAAGTTCAAAGAGTCGCTGATAATGTGATTAAAGAGGGCATAGACCTTTTTTCGGCAAAAGTAAGTGAAACAACGGAAGAGGTCAAAGACAAATTGAAAGATACCGAAAACGAGATAGAACAAGCAAAATCAGATATACACTTTGAACGAGGATTTCGCAAGTTTTTATTTTGGGCTACGCCGATATTGCTTGCGTTTCAGACGGCTATTTCAATTTTTCTGCTGTTACGGTAAAAATTTACGCAAAACCTCTTGACTTTTTAAGAAAAATATAGTATATATACGATACATACAAATTGTGCGTGTGAGTTTCAAAGGGATAGTCAAGTGGTTTTGGTTTCATCAAAAATTAAGGGAGTTAAATGAAACAGAATCAATATAACTATACAAGAAAAGTGGGAAGAATTACTTACTCTATTGTTGTAAGGGAAGCGGAAGAAGCAAAAGAAAAGGTAGATAACAGAATTAAAAAACTGTTGTTGAACGATTTATCAAAAGCAGGTTAGGAGGAGCATAATGAAAACGAAAACGGCGAAAGATTCGATAACTGCACTTTATTGTAGGTTAAGCGTAGACGATGAGTTGAACGGAGAAAGTAACAGTATAACCCATCAAAAAGAAATGCTCGAAGAATATGCTCAAAAGAATAATTTTTACAACATAAAGTTTTATGTTGACGATGGCTATTCGGGAACGAGTTTTAACCGTCCCGCATTCAAAGAACTGATAAAAAATATTGATTCAGGGATTGTCGGAACGGTTATCGTCAAAGATTATTGTGCGATAATAGGACTAAATCAGAAAGATCTTGAAAATCAAGGCATTCTGGCTTAGTCCCTTCTTTTTTTGACCGAAAACAAAGGACTTTCACAATAATCAAGCAAGCCGGAGGGTGCTGCTGCACACTTCCGGCAGAAGGAGGATATAGTGGGTGCTATCAAAGTCTTCTTGAAGGAGGTTCTGCTTCCAATCGCGCTTGCGTTCTGCCTCGCGTCATTTCTCAAGCCGATCTATATGCCTGACGGCGTATGTGACTACTTCCTTATGTGGATCTGCGTCGGCTTGCCATTCGGCATCCGGAGGATGTGCCTCTGGCTCGTTCCCAGCGGCTACGGTATCTCCGGCTCAGTCGGCATCTTCGCATTGAACTTAATCATAGGCGGTCTTATCGGAGGACTTGCCTTCTTCATCGGGCTGCTGCTCGGTGTCATTCATACCATCCGAGAAATCATCTGAACTACATCGTAAACGAAGAGGGTTTGTTTCTTCTCCAATTTGGAGTAAGAAGCAAACCCTCTTTTTTTGTTGCCCAAAAGCCGCAATATTTGCTGGCGATGCGGCGAAAGAAAGGAGTTTTTAAGCATGAAACGCATGACAGCCGGTGATCTGCAAGCACTGGAATTGCTGATGCAGACCACACCCGGCTTTGAGCATTTTGACAGCGGCGCGGATGGCATTCTCCCTGAGTGCCGAAGCTGTCGATTTCATCGTCCCTTCTGGAAATATCAGTCCTGCGTGTTTGCGGAGTGTCCCTACTGCTGCAATTCCGTTTCAACCCTCAAAAATCAAAGTGGCACATCTGATGCCGGAAAGGAAGCCAGTCATGGATAACAAAATCGAAATCTTCAAGAATGAACAGTTTGGTGAGGTAAGAACGATCCTCGAAGGAGAAAAAGTTCTGTTCTGTGCGGCAGATGTTGCAAAGGCACTCGGTTACACCAACCCGAACAAGGCGGTCAACGACCATTGCAGGGCTATAACGAAACGTTCTACCCCTATCAGCGGGAAAGTTCAGAGTATCAACTTCATCCCGGAAGGAGACGTTTATCGGCTAATTATTCGCAGCAAACTTCCTGCGGCTGAAAAGTTTGAACTGTGGGTATTTGATGAGGTCATTCCTACCATTCGCAAGACCGGCGGCTACATGACGGACTCCCTTCTGGAACGCATACAGAAGGAACCTGCGGTCATTGTGGAGTTTGCTCAGGCGTTGATTTTGGAAAAGAATCGCGTAAAGGCTCTTGAGTGTGAGCTGATCACGGCAAAGCCCAAAGCTGATTATTACGACGCCTTCATCAATCCGGATGACTGCACCAATATCCGAACGACGGCGAAGGAACTGAAAATCCCGGAGCGCAAGTTCGTCCAGTTCCTTCTCAAAGAAAAGTACCTGTTCCGCTCTCCTTCCGGGCAGCTACTTCCCTACAACAAGGACAGCAATGCCGGACTGTTCATCGTCCGCGATTTTGTGACGTTCTGCTACACCGGTTCTCAGACCTACTTCACGCCGAAGGGCAAGGAGGTCATCCGAATGAAGTTCCAGAAAAAGTGCGGCGAAGAACTGCTTTCCAAGATGGCAAGGTGATTTTCGTGGCAGTCTATCGCGTAAATAAAAATCGTGGCTATACCGTCATGGCGAACTTCCACCTCCGAGACAAGAGCCTGTCACTCAAGGCGGTCGGTCTTCTCTCAAAGATGCTCTCGTTCAATGATGGCTGGAAGTTCTCAACCAAGGGACTTTCTGCAATCTGCAAGGAAGGTCCGGATGCCATTCTCTCCGCGCTCCGTGAGCTTGAAAAGCACGGCTACCTTGTCCGGCACCGGCAGAGAGACGGTAAAGGCAGGATGAGCTGCACAATCTTTGAGATATACGAAGAGCCGCAGGAGTCCACGCCAGAACGGGAAAAGCCACACACGGAAAATCCATGTGTGGAGAAGCCAGATGTGGATAATCCACGCGGGGATAAGTCCGCACAAATAAGTACTGACCAAGTAATTACCCAAGAAAGAAATACTCTCTCAAAGAACTATCAATCCATCAATCTTGATGGGATGGACAGGATGGATGAGCGAAGCGAGTATGAAGAGATTATCAAAGAGAATCTTGATTACGACATTCTCTGTCAGGATCCGAAGTTCGATAAAGACCGCTTCCGGGAGATCATGGACATCATGCTGGATGCCATCTGCTCTACCGCTCCGACCATCCGTATCAATGGCGAGAATATGCCGCAGCAAGTGGTTAAGTCCCGCTTTCTCAAGCTGAATAGCAGCCACATAGAGTACGTTCTGGAAGCAATGAACAAGAACCCGTCAGACATCCGTAATATCCGGGCGTACCTGTTGACCGCTCTGTATAACGCCTCTCTGACGATAGACAATTACTACTCCGCGCTCGTCAATCATGATTTCTACGGGCAGGACAGATCGGCAGGGTCAAAGAAGCCGAAGACCTACGATTATAGCCTTTGTGAAGACACTCTTTAATGAATACCATCGTGAGCAATGCTCGGAAAGGAGGACAGTGTAAATGAAAATCATCTATCGCCGGATTGTGCCGCCTTAGCTTCGGCAGCAGTCCCCATAATCATTCCAACGAAAGGAGGTAAACACCGCAATGCAGGATGAAGTCAACACCAAAGTTGTTGCAATCATGATCAAGGGCGGCAAAATCTCAGCCGAGGTGCTGAAAAAGGCACTGGACAAGTTCGTGCAGGAGATTGAGAAGGCGCAGAAGCAGATGCAGCAGCCAAAAACCTATCGCGGCAAGCAGTCCATCAAGCATCTGATGAGCCAGAACGCCGCCATCTCCAACATCGAAGTGACGGACGGCAACATCAAGTCCTTTGAGCGGACTGCCAGCAAATACGGTCTGGACTTTGCGCTCAAGAAGGACGTTTCCGTTGAGCCGCCCAGCTATCTTGTCTTCTTCAAGGGACGGGACGTTGATGTTATGACCGCCGCGTTCAAGGAGTTCTCCGCCAAAACCGTCAAGCAGAAGGAACAGCCGTCCATCCGGCACAAGCTGGATCAGGAGAAAGCTCAGAGCAAGGCGCAGCACAAGGAGAAGGTCAAGGTCAAAACCAAGGATCGGGGTGTGGAGCTGTGAACAAACCCGATGTGAAGAAGCTCATTCTTCTGAACCTTCCGTATGTCTTCGCCTTCTACTTTGCGGATAAGATCGCCGCCGTGTTTCGTCTCGCCCCCGGCACAGAGTTCATCGACAAGCTGACAAACGGCTTTGCCGTGTTCGGCACTGCCTTCGCAAATCCGCTGCCCAGCTTTCATCCCGTTGATCTGCTCATCGGTCTGGTTGCCGGTGCGCTGCTCAAGCTGGCGGTCTATGTCAAGGGCAAGAACCGCAAGAAGTTCCGCCAAGGCGAAGAGTACGGCTCTGCCCGCTGGGGCAAACCGGAGGACATTAAGCCGTACATGGACCCGGAGTTCTCCAACAATGTCATTCTGACGCAGACAGAGTTCCTGACCATGAACAGCCGCCCGAAGCAGCCGAAGTACGCCAGAAACAAAAATATCCTTGTCATCGGCGGTTCCGGCTCAGGTAAGACACGCTTTTTCGTGAAGCCGAACCTGATGCAGATGCACAGTAGCTATGTTGTGACTGACCCGAAGGGTACGGTACTGGTGGAATGCGGCAAAATGCTTGAAAAGGGCGGCTATGTCATCAAGTCGCTGAACACCATCAATTTCCGGAAATCCATGCACTACAACCCTTTTAGCTACATCCGCAGCGAGAAGGACATCCTCAAGCTGGTCAATACGATCATCGTCAACACGAAGGGAGATGGCGATAAGTCCGGCGAAGATTTCTGGGTCAAGGCGGAAAAGCTCTACTACACAGCTCTCATCGGCTACATCTGGTACGAGGCACCCGACCACGAGAAAAACTTTACTACCCTGCTCGAAATGATCAATGCCTCAGAAGCCAGAGAGGACGATGAGACCTTCAAGAACCCCGTGGATGTCATGTTCGATGAGCTGGAAGCCCGCGATCCTGACCACTTTGCGGTCAAGCAATACCGCAAATACAAGCTGGCGGCTGGCAAAACCGCGAAGTCGATCCTGATTTCCTGCGGTGCAAGGCTTGCGCCCTTCGACATCGCAGAGCTGCGGGAGCTGATGAGCTACGATGAGATGGAGCTGGACACCATCGGAGACCGGAAGACGGCGCTGTTCGTCATCATTTCCGATACCGATGACACCTTCAATTTCGTCGTGGCGATCATGTATTCCCAGCTCTTCAACCTTCTCTGCGACAAGGCAGATGACGTTTACAACGGACGGCTTCCCGTCCATGTGCGCTGTCTGCTGGACGAGTTTGCGAACATCGGTCAAATCCCGAAGTTTGATAAGCTCATCGCAACCATCCGAAGTCGGGAAATCTCGGCGTCAATCATCTTGCAGTCCCAGTCTCAGCTCAAGACCATCTACAAGGACGCGGCTGACACCATCACAGGCAACTGTGACTGCACACTTTTCCTCGGCGGAAAAGAAAAATCGACCCTCAAGGAAATCAGCGAGGTGCTGGGCAAGGAGACAATCGACCTTTACAACACCTCAGAAACCCGTTCCAACAACAACTCCTATGGCTTGAATTATCAGAAAACCGGCAAGGAACTGATGTCTCAGGATGAGATCGCCGTCATGGACGGAGCAAAGTGTATTTTGCAGCTTCGAGGCGTGAGACCTTTTCTCAGTAACAAATACGACATTACGAAGCATCCCAAATACCGGCAGCTCTCCGACTACGACAAGCGGAACGCCTTTGACATTGAGAAATACCGGCAGCACAAGCTGGTAGTCAAGCCCGATGACACATTCGACCTCTATGATATGGGCGAGGTCGATGCAGATTAAAGCCCCGTCGCTGCACTGCGCAGTGGGTAAAGCCTGATGGCTCCCAAAGCAGAACAGCGACGGGGCTTCTTTTTTTATGCCCATTTTCAAAAATACACAACCAATCTTTTTCAAATCAAGGAGGAAAATCTATGGCTTTCATCAATCAGGCTGTCACGGTTCTTCAGACGCTCGTTATCGCCCTCGGTGCCGGTCTTGCGGTGTGGGGTGTTATCAACCTCATGGAAGGCTACGGCAACGACAATCCGGCGGCTAAATCTCAGGGCATTAAGCAGCTCATGGCTGGCGGCGGTGTCGTTCTGATCGGCCTTCAGCTTATCCCTCTGCTGTCCGGCCTGTTCAGCTAAGTGTCACCCGTTGTCCCTTTTTCCAGAAAAGGAGCTGATGTATGGACTTTATCATCGACGCAATCGTTGAATGGCTGAAAGGTCTGCTCGTCGATGGTATCATGGGAAATCTGGACGGCCTTTTCGATAACGTCAATCAGAGCGTTGGCGAGATCGCCACACAGGTAGGCACGACCCCGGCGGACTGGAACGCCGGGGTCTTTTCCATGATACGACAGATCTCCGAAACTGCCATTCTGCCAATCGCCGGGGTCATCCTCACTTTTGTTATGACCTATGAACTGATACAGATGCTCATAGAACGCAACAACCTACATGAAGTTGACACATGGATGTTTTTTAAGTGGGTGTTCAAAACCTTTGTGGCTGTGATGATCCTGACGAATACCTTCAATATCGTGCTGGCGGTCTTTGATGTGAGCCAGCATGTGATCCAGCAGTCAGCGGGCATTATCCAGAACGGGACAGAAATCACGCCGGATGTGCTGGACAGTCTGCGGACAGAGCTTGAGGCGATGGAGTTAGGCCCTCTGTTCGGACTCTGGCTCCAGTCCTTCCTGATCCAGCTTACCATGATTGCCTTAAACATCGTGATCTTCGTCATCGTATATGGCCGTATGATTGAAATTTATTTACTCACAAGTTTAGCGCCTATCCCGTTTGCCACAGTCCCCAACAGGGAAACCGGACACATGGGGCAGAACTATTTCCGCTCCCTCTTTGCGGTGGGCTTTCAAGGTCTATTGATCTTAGTCTGTGTCGCCATCTATGCGGTGCTGATCCAGAGTATCGCCACCGACGGCGACCCCATCGGGGCGATCTGGGGCTGTGTGGGATATACGGTGCTGCTGTGTTTTACCTTATTCAAAACAGGCAGTCTTGCAAAATCCATCTTCGGCTGCCATTAAGAGACTTCGGGCCATGCTGACCCGAAGCGGAAAGGAGAAATCCATGCAGGAAAAAACTGCGGGCGGAACACCAGCCGCCCCTATAAAGCTGGATGTAAGCGTGCGGGTCATCGAACCTGTGAAAAACCTCATGGGCTTTGCCAGCGTGAAATTCAATGACTGCTTTGTGGTGGAAAATCTGAAAATCGTACAGGGCAGCAAGGGGCTCTTTCTTGGGATGCCCAGCCAGCCAGACGGCAAAGGCGGCTACCGGGATATGGCCTACCCTGTCACAAAGGAGTTCCGGGAACAGCTCAACACCGCTGTTCTGCAAGCCTATGAGGCAAAGCTGGAACAGATGGCGGAGCGCGGCTCTGTGGGGCGTGCGTCCATCAGCGACCAGCTCAAAGCCGGAAAAGCGGCTGCCGAACAGGCAAAGGCGGAACGGCCCCCGAAGGAAAA
>ERZ779829.1041-NODE-1041-length-11162-cov-2.544612_pt1 | contig 11162 bp, 9 predicted proteins | sample MGYA00511562_ERZ779829 | MGnify/ENA primary metagenome ERZ779829 (study PRJEB29588, sample SAMEA2151677) | human gut metagenome | biome: human gut; feature: human-associated habitat; material: faeces | place: Denmark | collected 2008/2010 ... | reverse complement strand
AATGAATAAAAAAATTCTAAGTCTTCTGCTTGCATTGTGTCTTGTGATGGCACTTGTCCCGATGACAGCGTTTGCAGAAGAGAACGAGCAAAGCAGCAAAACTTCAATCACAACAGTAGATGAGCTTTTGCAATTTGCAAAAGCTGTGGACAATGGCGAATATGACGATAAAACAGATGCGGTTGTATCTCTTGATGCAGATTTGGATTTAACAGGTGTTGCGTGGACACCAATTGGCAGCGTATTTGCTGCTGATGGAACTCTGTTGCATTACTTCAGCGGCAAATTTTACGGAAATGGGCATACGATTTCCAATTTAGATTTTTCCGAAAACTATGGAAAGACAGAGTATCCGTCTTTCGGATTTTTCAGTGAGGTTTACGGCGCTGAAATTTCCGGTTTGACAATTCAAGGCAAGCTGGATGTGTCCAATTCAGGGTATGTCTATTTTTGAACGATAGCGGGCGTTGCAGCAGACAGCAAAATTTCTGACTGCGCTTCAGATGTGTCGTTCACGGATACAGACAAATATATTAACGGTACTGTGGCTTTGTGCGGATATGCGATAAATAGCACGATTGAATACTGCCAAAACAAGGGGAATTTTTCAATAACGACGGATACTACCTCTTTGCAGATGGGCGGTATCGTAGGTCTTGCTCAAAACAGTACCGTACAGTATTGTGCTAATACAGGCGATATGACCTCTTGGACACCCCATACCGGCGGAATTGTTGGGCAGTTGTATCAAGCCTCAAAAATTATCAATTGTTATTCCACCGGGAAAATGGTTCCTCTTGGCAATGGAACTACGGATTTCGGCGGCATTGCAGGCATAGTTGGTGCAGGTACAGAAATCAGACATTGCTATTTCGCTGGTGAAATGGATTTATCTCAATATACTGCCACTACACCTTATAAGCGTTTAGGTGGTATTGCAGGCGGTGTTTCTTCTGATACACCTGTTTTTGAAAACAATTATTTCCTGGAAACTGAAAATGTCACGGCTTGCTTTAAGTACCAGGATGCTGGAACAGAAAAGACCCTTGACTTTATGAAAACGGAAGATTTCTTTAATGAAATCACTGCTGCCGGCGGCAATTATCGATTTAATTCTAATGGAACGCCCCTTTTGCCTGCACCGAAATATGCGGTTTCTTTTGTTGTAACACCTGCTGAGTTGGCGAATGTAGTCATTAAAGTGAATGGTCAGGAAGTAACAAACCCTGTTGATTTGGAAGCGGGTACTTATACTGTCGAAGTCAGCGCAGATAATTGCGAGGTTTTCAATCTCAATATTACGATTACGGCTGATACAGCAACTCATACGCAGACCATTGCAATGACTTATTTACCTGCCGACTACACTAAGGTAGATGCAGCCATTGCCAAAGCAAATGCCCTGAACAAGGACAACTACAAGGATTTCACTGCTGTAGAAGCTGCTGTCAACTCTGTTGTCCGTGACAAGAATATTACCGAGCAGAGCGAAGTAGATGCAATGGCGAAAGCAATTGAAGATGCCATTGTTGCCCTGCAATACAAGGATGCTGACTACACAAAGGTTGATGAAGCCATTGCCAAGGCAAACGCTTTGAAGAAGGATGACTACAAGGACTTCTCTGCTGTAGAAGCTGCCGTCAACGCTGTTGTCCGTGACAAGAATATCACTGAACAGAGCGAAGTGGATGCAATGGCACAGGCGATCGAAGATGCCATTGCCGCTCTTGAGAAGAAGCAGGCAAGCGTAGAGACCCTTAAGAAGATAAACGGAAAGTGGTACTACATAAAGGACGGCAAGCAGGATCTTACAGTTACGAAGCTGGTTAAGTATGGAACAAAGTGGTACTACGTTAAGAATGGTGTGGTAGACTTCACTGCAACAACTCTGGTTAAGCAGAATACAAAGTGGTATTACGTTAAGAACGGTGTTATAGACTTCACATTTACAGGTCTTACAAAATACAACAATACCTGGTTCTATGTATATAAGGGAGTTGTGAATTTCAATTCCGAAACATTGGTTAAGTACAATACAAGATGGTACTATGTTAAGAATGGAAGGGTTGACTTCAAGTACACAGGTAATGTAACATATAAGGGTTCTGTATACTATGTGAAGAACGGAGTAATGCAAAAGAAGGTAAGTTAAGAAGTGAGTAAGTCAGAGCATCAGCTTGCAAAGGAGCACGCACGTAATAAGAAGATCATTGATACAGCCTTTAAGGTATTTGTTGAGAAGAAGATCGAAGCAGTAAGCATGGGAGAGATAGCCCAGGCGGCAGGTATAGGCAGGGCGACATTGTTCCGCTGTTATGCCGGCAAGACAGAGCTGGTTATCGCAGTCTGTGCTGCCAAGTGGAAGGAATATCTGGATGAACTGGACGAGAGAAGACCAATATCATCAGTAGGAGATATACCTGCCATCGGACGATTTATATTTACACTGGACAGTTATATCGACATGTACAGAAACCACAAGGAGCTTCTGGTGTACAATGATAACTTTAATTATTACGTTACTCATGAGGGAGTTTCTGATGACGAATTGAAAGAATTCCGTGCCGCTCTTGTTTCGGCAGATACGAGATTTGATATGATGTATGAGAAGGCAAAGGAAGATAAAACCTTTCGCACAGATATACCTCAGGATGAATTTATGCGTGTGACAGTGCATACAATGATGGCGGCATGTACTCATTATGCAGGAGGCTTCATATGGGGAGCAGAAAAGAATAAGGATTACACCCAGGAGCTTCTGCTACTTAAAGAAATGATATTGAATTATGTAAAATGTTAAAAAGATACCCTCAGGAAGTCGGAGGAAGCCCTGACAACCTGAGGGTATTTTTATAAATTCTTATAATAAAAGCATGCAAGCTGTGTCCTGTCACGAAGCTCCAGCTTGTCAAGGATATTGCTTATATAATTTCTTATGGTACCTTCACCAAGAAAGAGCTTCTCTGCGATCTCCCGGTTGTTAAGTCCGTCCGCAATAAGGGTGATGATCTCATACTCCTTGTCAGACAGACCGAAGTCGGCAGGGGAGTGGTGTTTTTTCCCATTATCTGACATAAGGGCGGGTATCCTTGTCATTACCTCACCACCGAATACTGTCTGTCCATTGTATACGGCATTAATGGCAGGGGCAATGCTTTCAAAATCCTGTTTTAGTATGTAGCCCTTAGCTCCCATCTGTATTGCCTTTACGATGTATTCGTCATCAGAGAAGGTGGTTAAAAGCAGTATCTTTGCCGCAGGAAATTCCTTCATGATAATCTTGCCGGCCTCAAGTCCTGTCATGCCCTCCATCCTTATATCCATAAGAAGAACGTCAGGCTTATATTCTCTGTACAGCTCTATGGCTTCCTGCCCACTTTTTCCCACCGCCCATATATTTATGTCAGTGGTGGCTTCAAGAATTGTCTTTATGGACAGTGACACCAACTGGTCATCATCTACGATCAATATATTCATATAATGTTTCAGATCCTTTCACATTTACTTTGCCACCGTAATAAGAAGCTTAAAACCCTTGTCAGTGGATATCTTAAGGGTGCCCTTCATGGCATTTACCCTGTCGGTTATATTGGCAAGTCCTATACCGGCATTGTTTATCTTAATGTCAGTTCCGTTATCCTTTACAATAAGCTGATAGAAGCCCGGATGTTCCCGGAGAAGTATGTCCAGGGTATCTCCGTTGCTGTGCTTTACGGCATTACTCACAGCCTCCTTGGTTATGGCTATGAATGAATACTTTATATCCTTTGGGATGGTGTTGCTCATGTCGTAGTCCACATGTATATCAAGGGCTGAGATCCCTTCTGTAAGCTGTCTTATGGAGCTTTCAAGATCTATGGATTCGTCATGGAGATCGTGGACACTTTTTCTTATATTTGTCATGGCGTCACCCAGGGAGCCGTGGAGATCGTCCAGAGGCTTCTTAAGGACAGGCTCCGTATTTATCGCCTTTATGGCTCCAAGCTGCAGGATGGAGCGGGTCAGGGTGTGTCCCACATTGTCGTGTATCTCTCTTGCAATCCGGTTTCGCTCTTTAAGGGTTGCCATGTATATCATGTTATTCTGATTTTCCATGAGCATACGATCGTGCTCCTTCTGTATCATGTCCTTCTCCGTCTGGTCGTCGTGAAGTACCTTAAGCTCTTCCTTAAGCTGCAGGTTCTGTCTGTCCCCATGCTCCAGATGGACAGCCAGTGCCACAAGAAGGGCTACCGCCACCGGGGTAAATATTGATGGAGCAGTACCGGCAGCCTGAGATATGCCTGTGAATATATCTGCAAATGAATATACATATACAACTCCTGCCATCACCATAGGAACCTTAAGTCTGTATCTTATACAATCGTATAGCATCACCGGCAGGAAGAAGACCACACAGGAAAGCTTAATAGCTGATAGAAATATCAGGGAGATAATAAGACTGCACCACATTTTATACCTGTGTCTGTTTTTCATATCAAGGTCGGTAATGGGGTCTTTTTTTGTCAGAATATCCTCCAGTATGACGTAGGAGATATTTGCCCCGATAATACCTAAGAGACAGGAAGCAACCATAGGAAGGTCAGAGCTTTCCCGGCATAACACCGGCAGAAATCCGGATATATAAAGAAATAATTTAGACCAGATAATCCCCATAATGCTCCTCCTGTTTATAGTCTTCCCCGGAGTCCTCCTAAGCCCGGCTGTAATTGATATATTCCTGTTGATAAGTATACAGGCAGCCTCAAGGAAAAGCAATAATGACAAATGTCACATAATTTAATGACCTTACTCACTATGAGAAGACGGAGAAAAATTGTAATATATAAATATAAGATAAGCACTACACGTCATCACTTTGTGAGCCGTGTCAACAGTATAAGGAGGGATTGAAAATGGAATATGCCATAGAGGTAAATAATCTGGTGAAGCGGTATAAGGATATGCTGGCACTGGATCATTTTAATATGAGTGTTAAAGAGGGAGAGGTATTCGGTCTTCTGGGACCGAATGGATCAGGAAAGACCACCACCATAAATTGTATCCTTTCTCTGCTTTCATATGATAAGGGCGACATTAAGGTGTTCGGAAAGAAGATGACTTCCGGAAGCTATGACCTTAAGCGGGACATAGGAGTGGTAATGCAGAATGTGGCGGTATTTGACGAGCTTAACGTATATGATAATATAGATTACTTCTGCGGACTGTACATAAAGGACAAGAAACTTCGTGCCGGATATGTGGAGGAAGCAATGGAATTTGTTGATATAGCAGACTACAGGAAGTTTGTTCCAAAGAAGCTGTCGGGAGGTCTGTTAAGAAGACTTAACATAGCCTGCGGGATTGCCCACAAGCCAAAGCTCATTTTCTTCGATGAGCCCACAGTGGCAGTTGATCCCCAGAGCAGAAACAATATCCTTGAGGGGATAAAGAAGCTTAACAGGGAAGGGGCAACTATAGTTTATACGTCTCATTATATGGAGGAGGTGGAGCAGCTCTGCGACCGTATCCTCATTATGGATAAGGGCAAGAGTGTGGCTTTGGGAACCAAGGAAGAGCTTAAGCGGATGATCAAGAATACGGAGACCATTACAGTTGAGATCGCTGACGTTACAGAGGAGCTTCTTGCTTCCATAAAGGCTGTCCCTCATGTGTATGACGTTGTAATGAGGGATGAAAGCGTCAAGGTTTATTTCTCCGGCGGAAGCCATAATATCATAAGACTTATGGAGCTTCTTAAGGACAGGGACATAACCTACGGAAGAGTATACACAGAGCTTCCAACCTTAAATGATGTATTCCTTGAGATCACCGGAAAGGAACTAAGGGACTAAAAGATGCATATTAAAATGGTGCACTTTATATTTTAAGGAGGAAAAAGGTTATGTTTTTTCACAATTTTAAATATTGCATAAAAACAATGATAAATGGAAAGGTGACGCTCTTCTGGACCCTGATATTCCCCATAGCTCTGGCAACCTTTATGTATATGGCCATGGGCAATCTCATGGAGAAGGATGAGATGTTTAAGGACGTGAAGGTGGCTCTGGTGGAGCAGGAGACGGATAATTCCTTAATGCTCACCACTTTATTTTCTTCCATAAAGGGAGAGAATGATGAGGCACTTATTGAGCTGGAAGTAATGGATGAGCAGGAGGCACAGGCCGCTTTAAACAATGATGAGGTGTGTGCGGTCATATATTCCGGGGACTGTCATATGGATACAAGGGATGAGAACTACAAAACATCAACGGTCAAGAATATATTGGATCAGTATCTACAGAACAGCTACATGTATAAGAAGATTGCAGAGGATGATCCGGATAAGCTGTCGGAGATTCTGGGTTCTATGTGGGGGGATACGGTATTCTACACTGAGGAGGCGACCACCGACGGCTCCCAGGATCGGTATAATAATTATTTCTTTGCTATATTTGCCATGAGCTGTCTCTTCGCCTCATTTTCATCCCTGTATACAACTCACAACATCCAGGGAAATGTAAGTGCCCTGGGAATGAGGAGGAACATATCAGCCACCGGAAAGCTGATGATAGTATGTGCGGAATATGCGGCAATGCTGTTCATACATTTCGTTGTTGAGCTTATAACCCTTCTGTATATGAAACTGCTTGGCGTGGATATCGGACACAAATATCCGGCTGTCATCCTTACATTATTTGTAGGCTGCATGATAGGAATTGCCATGGGCGTCATAATCGGAAGCATAAGAAATATCGGTGTCGGTGGTAAGCTAGGTATAGCAGTGGGAGTGTCCATGGCACTTTCTGTTATGGCAGATCTGTGTGTGACGGGACTTAAGAACATGATAGAAATGAAGTGCCCGGTAATCAACAGGATAAACCCGGCGGCACTTATCACAGACTGCTTCTATACGTTAAATGTATATGATAACTACAACAGATTTACAAAGGATATAGTGACCCTTGTAATAGAGTCGGTGCTCCTTGTGGCTGTGAGTATCCTGATAGTAAGGAGGAATAAATATGCAAGTGTTTAAGTCTTATTTTAAGATACTCCGAAGATATGTAGGGCAGGTTTTAATGTGGCTTGGAATATTCATAGGAATGATGATGATCATATTGAATGTCAGCAGTGAGGAGGAAACGGAGTACACGGACAAGCAGTGTTTATTTGCATGCGTGGACCATGATGGGAGTGACATATCAAAGGAACTTACAGCATACCTGAGTGAACACCATGAAAGGGTGGCTGGCATTGATGAGGATAAGGAGTCTGTCCAGGATGCCCTTTACAACAGGAACATACACTGTTATCTGGTGATACCGGAGGGCTTCGGTGAGGCAGTTAAGGCGGGAAATGCTGATGGGATGTTAAAGCTCATGACAATTCCAGGAACCGACACCGCAAGCTTATTTGAGGGAGACATGAACGGCTTTATGCAGAAGCTTTCTACTCTGATGGCGGCAGGCTATGATGAGGGGGAGGCAGCAGATATCATAGGAGACTCCCTTAAGGAACATGCGGAGGTGAAGCTTAAGGGGAATAAAAGTTATTTCTCCAAGCAGGAGCGGCTTTATTCCTATATACCGTGGATACTGCTCATGCAGCTTGTAAATGTTATAACGCCGATACTTATGATCTATAACAAAAAGGAGCTTAGAAACAGGATCGAGTGTTCATCATACAAATATGTGAATATCAATAAGGAGCTGCTTCTTGCGGTTATCATTACAGGACTTGGGGTCTGTGTGCCGTATGTTATGATGGATGGAATAATGCTCCGGGACAATCTGCTTACTGTCCAGAGCGGTCTTTACATGGCCAATATGTTTGTGTACATGTTAGTGGCAGTGAATATCGCGTTCCTGTTCAGTAAGGTGGCTGCAAATGACCAGGTGGTTTCAATGTTATCTAATATAGTGGGACTTGGAATGGCGTTCTTATCCGGCGTATTTGTACCTATGCAGTATCTTGGAGCAGGAGTCATAAGGGTGGCACATTTTCTTCCGGCATACTGGTATGTGATCGCCTGCGAGAACATATATAAGAACGGCAGTGGAAAGCTTGTAGTGACACTACAGGCAATGGGAGTCCAGGTATTATTTGCCGTGGCGATCTTTATGATAACCCTGGTGGTGGGAAAGAACAAAAAGAGTATACAGAACTGAAAAAAGGGGCTGTACAATCTGTGATGACTGTGTGTCATCAAGACTGTATAGCCCCTGTATTTTATCTACGAAAAAATATTATTTTTCTTCCTTCTTCTCACGCTCAGCCTTAAGCATTGCACGAACCTTCATTGAAAGACCAAAGAGGTTGATGAAGCCTGAAGCGTCCTTGTGATCATAGAGATCACCGGTTGTGAATGAAGCAAGGCTCTCTGAGTAAAGTGAGTATGGAGAGGTTGTTCCCTGCTTGATGATGTTACCCTTGTAGAGCTTCATCTTAGCTGTACCTGTAACAGTCTTGTCTGTCTCATCAACGAATGCTGAAAGGCTTTCACGGAGTGGTGTGAACCATTTTCCTTCGTATACAAGATCTGCAAATCTTGTTGAAACAATCTTCTTGAATGCAAGAGTCTCGCGGTCAAGACAGATTTCCTCAAGCTGCTTGTGAGCTTCCATAAGGATTGTTCCGCCGGGAGTCTCGTAAACACCTCTTGACTTCATACCGACAACACGGTTCTCAACGATATCAATGATACCAATACCGTGCTTGCCGCCGAGAGCGTTAAGTTCTCTGATGATGTCAGAGGTCTTCATCTTCTTGCCGTTTATTGCAACAGGCATACCTGCTTCGAACTCAAGCTCAACATCCTCAGCCTCATCGGGAGCGTTCTGTGGAGTTACGCTTAATACAAGAAGGTCATCATAGTTAGGAGCACATGCAGGGTTCTCAAGCTCAAGACCCTCATGGCTTATATGCCAGATGTTTCTGTCACGGCTGTATGAATGGCTTGCGTCAAATGGAAGATCAATGCCATGAGCCTTACAGAATGCGATCTCATCATCTCTTGACTGAAGTGTCCACTTTGGATCACGCCATACAGCGATAACCTTGATGTCCGGTGCAAGGGCTTTAATAGAAAGCTCGAAACGGAGCTGGTCATTTCCCTTACCTGTAGCACCGTGGCAGATAGCAACAGCACCCTCTTCACGGGCTATACGAACAAGCTCCTTAGCAATAAGAGGTCTTGCAAATGATGTGCCGAGAAGATACTTGTTCTCGTAAACTGCGTCAGCCTTAACAGTAGGCATTATGTAATTATCACATAATTCATCAACAACATCACAGATATATAACTTAGAAGCACCTGATTCCTTTGCTCTCTTATCAAGACCGTCAAGCTCGCTTTCCTGACCTACATCTATACATGCACAGATAACTTCGTAGTCATAGAAATCCTTTAACCAAGGTATGATAGCAGTGGTATCAAGACCACCTGAATAAGCAAGGACAACTTTTTCTTTTGCCATTTTATAAATCCTCCTGAATAAAAATTCTCTTTTCGTCTAATATACAACTACTATGAATAATATGCAAGCCTAAAAAAGAAAATATACAAAAAAATATACATGAAAATATTATAATATGCATTGAGAAAAAACTGGAAACCCACTTGCAAACACTTAGAAAATGCCACGGAATAGCCACGCTTGCAGAAGAATAGCGACAATAGAAAATATAATCGAAAAACATCTTGCATATTATGCATGGAAAATGTATAATTATAAACCGAGCGGAGCCTGGGATAAGAGGTTTGTATAACTGAATACAACCACAGGTTCGTATCTTGTTTGTGTGTATGGTGATAAGACAGAGTGTATACCATCACATACGAAGCAAAAAATTTGACTATGTGGATAAATAAGAGTACTATATAATCTGTATGCACACTGATAAATCGATGGCGTACAAGGATGTATTTGCAGTGTTAGAATGATTTTATAAAATTCACACAAGAATAGGAATGGAAGGACACAAGGTATGATTAAAGTAGGTATCATAGGTTCTACAGGATATGCAGGACAGGAAATCGTAAGAATACTTCTGGGACATAAGGACGCAGAGATAGTGTGGTATGGCTCAAGAAGTTATATTGATAAGAAGTATTATGAAGTATACGGCAACATGTTCCAGATCGTAGATGACAAGTGCATGGACGATAATATGGAAGAGCTTGCAGAGAAGGTTGATGTAATATTCACCGCTACACCACAGGGACTCTGTGCCTCACTGGTGAATGAGAAGATACTTAGCAAGGTTAAGATCATCGACCTTAGTGCTGACTTCAGGATAAAGGATGTTGCTACATATGAGAAGTGGTACAAGATAGAGCACAAGAGCCCTGAGTTCATAGACGAAGCTGTGTATGGTCTCTGTGAGATCAACAGGGATAAGGTTAAGAACTGCCGTCTCCTGGCAAATCCGGGTTGCTACACCACATGCTCAATCCTTACCTTATATCCGTTAGTTAAGGAAGGGCTTATCGATCCTAATTCAATTATAATAGATGCTAAGTCAGGAACCTCAGGAGCAGGAAGAAGTGCCAAGCTTGCAAATCTCTTCTGCGAGGTAAATGAAAGCATAAAGGCATACGGCGTTACAACCCACAGACACACTCCTGAGATCGAGGAGCAGCTTGGTTACGCCTGTGGCGAGAAGATACTTATAAACTTCACACCGCACCTTGTTCCAATGAACAGAGGTATCCTTGTAACAGCTTACGGCAACCTCAAGGAGAAGGTAACATACGAGCAGGTAAAGGCAGTTTACGACAAGTACTATGCTGCCGAGAGATTTGTGAGAGTCCTTGATAAGGATGTATGCCCTGAGACCAGATGGGTAGAGGGAAGCAATTACGTTGATGTGAACTTCAAGATAGATGAAAGAACCAACAGGATAGTGGCAATGGGAGCCCTTGACAACATAGTAAAGGGTGCCGCCGGCCAGGCAGTCCAGAACATGAACCTTATGTTTGGACTTCCTGAGGAGGAGGGGCTCATGATGGCTCCTATATTCCCATAAAGAAATAAAAATCGGAGAAAGACATGGAGATAATCTCAGGTGGAGTAACAGCACCGAAGGGATTTCGTGCAGGCGGCGTACATGCAGGTGTAAGAAAGAACAAGCTCAAGAAGGATATGGCACTGCTGGTCAGTGACGTTCCGGCAGTTACG
>ERZ779829.1035-NODE-1035-length-11198-cov-2.548057_pt1 | contig 11198 bp, 7 predicted proteins | sample MGYA00511562_ERZ779829 | MGnify/ENA primary metagenome ERZ779829 (study PRJEB29588, sample SAMEA2151677) | human gut metagenome | biome: human gut; feature: human-associated habitat; material: faeces | place: Denmark | collected 2008/2010 ... | reverse complement strand
CTTTATGTAAGATACGGCAAGTATTGTGTTCTTCTTGCCCATTGATTTCCCGTAGTTGTTCATTACCATGACATATAGCAGGTAAAGAGCTATAAACTAATTAATTAAACAGATATATTATCTTTTAATCGTTCGTTTAAAAGATAGGTTGGAAGGTTGTTTTCATACTAAGATTCTTTCAACAAGAAAGTAATCTCAAAATTACAATCTCATTTCAAAGGTAACAGGCTATATATTAGTAATATATATAGGCAAAAAGAAAATATTTAATTTTTCTTTATCAGAATATTTTGTTGTTTCATTTCTGGGCATTATCTTTGCGCACATTAAACGAACGATTAAAAAACACCCATCATTTACGACAATCATTATTAACACCATATCCATACTCTCCTATCCTATCCCCTATTTCATTATTCTTGCATTTCTGTCCCGGCAATCTCTCATCCCACAGTTTCTTTTATAATAATGTACCCGCGTATACACACCCATAGGCGCGTATTTTCCTACTTTTTCTTTATACCTTGTTACACACATTCTATAAGTAATAGGTAGTAGCTCTCCATACCTATTTACCATTTTGTGTATAACACATAGAACAGAAAATATTCACTTTTACAGAAAAGAATGACAGATATTACAGATAGAACCGTTAATTTTGCTTTCGTACAGTAAACTTAAAATAAATTACTAACTTCTAAAATTGTGATTTTATGACTAAAAAAACACAATCTTGAGTATTGAACTCAACTGCAAGGATGGCTACAACATCGAAATTGAAAAGAAAGAAGACAGGATCAATATCCTGTTAGTTGAAAATGAGGCGTTTGGAGAACGGATTCTGGTCGGGGCCGAAGAAAGGAAGGAATTCCTCACTCCATGGATAAACATGCTTATGCACCACAAGAAAGAAGCAGGAATCAAAGGAACGATGGATCTGGCAAAGAAACTGGAGCACATCGTACTCTTTGAAAAAGGAAAGCATGAAAAAGGAGTTCTAGCTCTGAAAAGCATTAATACTGAAATCATTAATCTGAGAAAAGAATTTCAGGAAAAGGAGGAGCAAGTAAAAATAAAGAAGTAAACGTTCAAAATTGTGCAAAAACGCCTTTTCTCACTAAAAAGGCGTTTTTGCCATTCAGATTATTATCCCCTATTTCGTGCCGCCAATAAGGCAGATTTAAACAACTAAAAACAAATGGAAAATATTCCAGTTACCGCATACAGCGGATTCAGCAATGTACGGGGAGAAATAACACTCCGAAAAGTTATTGAAAACATCACCAAAGGGATACATGCAAAACTGATATTCAAAATCAGGCTGCTCGTCAGCCAGGGAAAGATGGAAGAGGCGAATAATGTGAAAAAACAGTTGCCTTTCTATACCGTTACAGCGGGATACAGGGAGAAAAGGCAGGCATACAGTATTACAAGGTATACACACATCATCCTACTGGATATTGACGACCAACCTGAAGAGAAGTTGGAAGGACTGAGGGAGAAAATCAATGGAGATCCCAACACGCTGGCTTCTTTCCTGACTCCCAAAGCACACGGATTCAAGATATTCGTATTCATGCGCACGAAGTATGCCACGACTCTAAGAGAAAGTCTTGCCAAAACGGGGATGGATTTCTCCACCTTGGAGAAGCATCACCGAATAATGTATGACACCTGCAAGGAATATTACGAAAAACTGCTGGATGTGGAAGTCGACGGAAGCGGGAAGGACATATCAAGAGGATTCTTCACGTCTTTCGATGAAAAGGCGTACCTCAATGAAGAACTCATGAAAGAGGTGGACGAGGCACTGGCGGATATCATTCCACCCGAAAAGCCACGACCAGGAAGGAAAAAAACGGTAAGTGAGAAAGTGATAAGTGGTAAGATGATAAGTGATAAAGTGATAAGTCATGAGCTGGAGGGCGGAAAGGCGGAAGCCGAACCCTGGGAAAGGATGGAATTCAACAAGGCGGTGCTTGCGGTGAAGAGGATATCAAAGTTTGAACCGGGAAAACGGGACTGCTTCATCTTCGCACTGGGAAACAAGTGCTATACGAAAGGTCTGGAAGAGGAAGTGGTCATGCGTCTGGCACAGGAAAAATTCGGCAGTGAAGAGTTCAACGCGGCAGCGCCCATACACAACGCGTACATCTATACCGACAGGACGACGGAAGCCAACATGCGCAAGGAAGAGGAGAAGCCCGACACGATTCATCAGCTGCTCGATTTCCTGAAAACGCATTATGATTTCCGAAGGAACATTATAATGGACCGACTGGAGTATCTCGACTTCAACGAGAAGACAGAGAAATGGATAGGCAAGCTACGACCCGTAAGAGCAACAAGCTACAACGCCATATTCCTGGAACTGCAACTGGCAGGAATCAAGTGTTCGCTGGATTACGTGAAGGCGATTGTAAACTCTTCATATCCCAGGGAATTCAATCCTTTCACGGACTACATTGAGAAGCTCAAGCCATGGGACGGAGTGACCGATTACATCGGACAGCTGGCAGAAACCGTACAGACCGAAGACCAGGAGTTCTGGAAGAAAAGTTTCAGAAAGTGGTTCGTGGGTATGCTGGCGTGCGCATTGCAGGACGAGGCGGTGAACCATCTCGTCATCATACTCTACTCAGAGCAGGGAAAGGGAAAGAGCACATGGATACGAAGACTGTTGCCACCTGAGTGGAGGGAATATTACCGGAACGGAATGGCCAATCCGGAAAACAAGGACCACCAGCTGATGCTAAGCACGCACCTCATCATCAATATGGAAGAGTTTGACGGAGCCAGAATCAGTGACCTGGCAGGACTCAAAAGAACCATCACGCAGGAGAGCGTCACAGAACGAAAAGTATACGACATGCAGACACTATCCTTCATACGACGAGCGTCCTTCATTGCCAGCCCCAACAACCGGCTGTGCCTGCAGGATATAGGAGGAAACAGACGATTTCTGCCCTCTTCTGTCATTTCGATGGATTACAGAACACCCGTCAATTACGAAGGGATATATGCGCAGGCATACGCGTTGCTGAACGGGGGATATCAATACTGGTACGAAGGGGAAGAGATAGACGAACTGAACCGGCACAACGAAATGCACCGCATGAAAGATCCGGTGGAGGAGAATCTGCTGGTATATTTCCGGAAACCGGAACCCGAAGACACCTGCGTGAAGTGGATGCCCGCAGCAGCCATACTCAGCAAGATTGCCATTTACGGAAAGATACAGGTGAACAGGCAGGCGATACAGACATTGGTACTGTCGCTGGAGAAATACAGATTCCGCACGAGAAGGAACGCACAGGGAAGCACCGAATATGAAGTGGTGGACTTGCAGAATGATGAGGTAAACAAGGGATTCGGGAAGTGAGTTATCATATAACGAAACGGGTGATAAGAATATATGTAATACAGCATTACATCATATCTTATCACCCGTTACATATATTGGCATTTTATTTACAAAAAATACAAATCTTTCATTTGCCGGATTCAAACTATCTAAGGCTCACCGAGATACTTGAATATAAGTTTCACTTCAAGGGGCAGATAAGAATGGCGGTTCTTGTTATAACCCGCTTCCTTCAGTTCCGCCATCAGTTGCCTGTTAGCATAAATCCACCGGCGAAGAAGTTGTAGAGCGGTAGTAATACATACACCGGGATTGTAAAGCATGGCAAGGTCGGCTTTGGTATAAGCGCGGACAGGGACTTTTTCATCTAAGTTTTCTTCTTTCATAAGTTTGTTTTTTAGTGATTTACATGGTATAAAGGTACTCATTTACAGCGACAACAGAAAGGAATAAAGAAGGTATTACTTCTCATTTAGATTCTCTTTTTTTCATACAAACTCAAATAGCTTCAAGCGGAAAGTGGAAGGGAAAAGAACGGGGTATATTTGCAATGTCCAAAGGGGAAAAGAGCGAAAATCTTCCGGCAAGCCCATGATGGCAGAGCAAATTAAGAAAAGCATGAGAAGAGGATTCGGACAGCTTTCCCAAAAGGATCATTAAATAACCTTGTTTTTTAACTTTAAAAAAATGATTGATTATGGGAGTACCATTCAAAAAGATTCCGCGGAGAGATCCGCGAAAGGAGGATGCGGTGGCAAAGTTTTATCCGCAACTGGTAACGTTAGGGGACAATGCCGACCTGGAAGACGTGGCGTACGTGATGAAGGAGAAAAGTTCACTCACCTTGGGAGATATCAAAAGTGTAATCACCAACTTTGTAGAGGCGCTGATTGACAAGCTGTATGGCGGACAATCGGTGAACATCAAGGATTTCGGGGTGTTCAGCCTGTCAGCGCGGACCGTCGGAGTGGAGAAAAAGGAGGATTGCACGGCTAAGAACATTAAGGCCGTGAAAATCAATTTCCGACCATCAACCACCATCAGACCGGATGTGACGGCAACACGTGCCGGACAGAAAATTGACTTCTACGATTTGGAGGCATTGGTAAACAAGGACGGAAGTTCGTCAGGTGGCAACTCTTCCGGTGACCAGGGAGGATCCGGTAGCGGCGAGGGAGGACTGGATGAAAATCCGCTGGGTTAAAATATCACTAATCATTTAATCAAAGAATATGAAAAAGTCAATCTGGGATAAAATTCTCAAAATAGTGATTGCGGTAGCTTCGGCTATAGTAGGGGCACTGAGTGCCAATGCCATGAATGTGTAAAGGGGTAAGATAAATCTCCCTCAAAAATGAATAAGGCTGTTTCTGATGAAGCAGCCTTATTTTCTACAAAATAAAACTGACCTATCAAAAGCTCAGAATGGTTAGTATAATTTTGCATGATAAAACCACAACTCACAACAATAACAGAACGAAATAGTTAATCTTTATTAATGTAAAGTTAAAAAGCAATTATAAGAAACCTTACTTTTGTATTTTTGTATTAATATCTAATATTAATTCAATATAAAAGAATACTTAATAATCTGGTTATGAGACTTTTTTTATCTTGGAAACATATAATCAGCCTCTGCTTTGTCTTACTACACTTAAGTTTATCCATTGCCCATGCAACCGTAGTCCCCAAACAACATCGACTACTTATTATTAACTCTTATAATGAAGGAGCCCCATGGAGTCAAACGCTTATAACCCCTATTATGCTCCAAACTTCTTCAATAGAAGATGTTAGTGCCGATTTAGTACATATAAATGGTACATTTATCCGAAATGACTCATTGTACAACCAAATGGAAGAAGGAATCTTCCAGCGTTATGAAAAGAATAAGCCGGATTATCTGGTGCTCATAGGCAGTATAGCTTTTACTTTAAGAGATCGCATTCAGAAAGAATGGGGAGATATTCCAATGATATTGATTGCCAATGAAGATACCTATGCCCCCCGGGAATATTACTTCACAGGACGCTCTATAAATATGGCGGATAATAAAGTAGCACCTCTGAATGACATCAGAGAACAATATAACTTCACCTTTATTGAAACCCCGGATATGTATAAAGAAACCATTGACATGATGATACGGATGTTGCCTCAAATGAAGAGAATTATATTTGCGGCAGACGAGCTTTATCAGAATCAACGACTGGACCGACTCATACACTCGTACATCGCATCAGAATATCCGAATATCGAATACGAACGCCTGGTAGGTAAAGAAGAAAACAGCAAGCAACTACAAGAATATTTATTGACAGATGATCCGACCACAAGCATCTTATTTTCTACCTGGTTCTATGAACGTAAAAACCTGTTTGGATCGCCTACACTCATCAGCGGTGATTTTCAGCTAGTGGCATCTTCACCTCAGCCGGTATTTGCGTTAAGAGGAGCGTATATCAATAAGGCAGGATTCATTGGCGGATACTTCTATGACCAAGCAGAACTAGAGAAATCATTAGCTGACATTATCGGGCAAATGCTCCAGGGAAAAAAGCTACGTGACATCCCATTCGTATATAGTAAAAAGTCATACCCGCTCGTCAACTATGCACAACTGAAATTGGATGGCCTTGATGCAGACCTTTGTCCGTCAAATACAATATTCCTGAATAAACCGCTCACATTCTGGCAAAAATATAGATGGTGGATTATCAGCGGAACAATCCTGCTTCTTTCACTTGTGGTCATCGCATTTATAATATACTTGTTTCAGCGAAAGAAAATAGCCTTGTTCAGTGCCCATAATACACTTGTGTGCAATATGCCGATATCGTATACCCAGGCAAAAGTAGCTTTCGATGAAAAGGGAGAGGCAATAGATATAAAGTACCAAGCCGGCAATAGCTTGTTCAATAATTTGTTTACAGCAAATGAGGAGAATGATATGAATAAGAATTCGCTTTCACAGATTGACTGTCTGCCCCGATTTATAAAAATGGTATTCAAAGAAAAACAAGCGATTACCTTCACCCACTATTTTAAGCCGACTCACACCTTCTATGAATTCATTATCTGCCAGTCGTCCGAAAAGCATACCATAGATATCTTCGGAGTTGACATCACAGCACGTAACGAAGCGGAAAACGCATTGCGGGAAATCAATAAGAAACTGGAAATGACCTTGAGCGTGGCTCGAATCATTCCTTGGCGCTGGAACCTGAAAAGCGATATGATTACTTGCGAATCAGAACAAATACTGGCCCACATGAATTTCACTAAAGAAAAAGGGTCCACTCCCCAGGCGCACATTATAAAGGCCTCCGAATACTTTCAGAAAATGCACCCGGAAGATGTGGAACGTATGCAACAGATACACAAGAATCTTGCATCCGGAAAATTACAACATGCCAAAGAAGAGTTTCGCATCATTACTGAAGTGGAAGGACGAAAATTTACAGATTGGCTTGAAACGAATGCGGTAGTAGATCAATACGATGAGCAGGGCAATCCGATATCATTGGTAGGTTCGCTACTATTAATTACAGAACGTAAGAGACAAGAGAAGGCACTGGTAACAGCTAGAGAAAAAGCTCTGGAATCCGAACGGCTAAAGTCTGCATTCCTGGCTAATATGAGCCACGAAATACGCACACCATTGAATGCCATCATAGGTTTCTCCAGCCTGCTGACCACCACTGAGGATGAACATGAACGGGAAGAGTTCATCAGTATCATAGAGAATAACAACCAGCTTCTCCTACAACTTATCAGCGACATTCTGGATCTGTCGAAAATAGAGGCAAATACTCTTGATTTCAATTACCAGAACGTTGACTTGAACGGACTGGCAAGAGATGTAGAAAGAACAGTACGACGCAGACTACAACCGAATGTTGTCCTGAATTTTATTCCCGGAGTTACCGAGTGCCATGTACAAACCGAACGTAACCGACTTTCACAAGTACTTATCAACTTGCTTGTCAATGCCAGCAAGTTTACCTCGACAGGCAGTATCACATTTGGTTATGAAATCCGTGGAGAAGAACTCTATTTTTATGTAAAAGATACAGGCCGGGGTATCTCACAGGAGGATCAGAATAAAATATTCGAGCGTTTCACCAAAGTGGATACTTTCACCCAAGGAACAGGACTGGGCCTTTCCATCTGCAAAAACATTATCGAAAAGATGAAAGGAAGAATCGGAGTTGAATCTGAGGGTAAAGACAAAGGAAGCACATTCTGGTTCACAATACCGTATAAACCGGAAATTGCTACACAACATAATAAGCGGCACGAAGCTGTTAATCCTACCACAACAGTACCCCAGCAAAAGCCTGTCATCCTAATAGCAGAAGACAATGAAAACAACTACCTGTTATTCGATTCTATTCTTAATAAAGAGTACAATCTGATACATGCCTGGAATGGTGAAGAAGCCATAGAATTATATCAAAAATTTCAGCCACATGTCATCATCATGGATATCAATATGCCCAAAATGGATGGCTATGAAGCAGCGAGAGAGATACGGAAATTCTCAAAAACAATACCCATCATCGCAGTTACGGCATATTCCTTCTCTTCTGACAAAGAAAAGGTTCTGGAGAACGGATTCAACGGCTATGTACCTAAACCGGTCGACGTGCACATCTTGAAAGAAAAACTCCATAGTACAATCAAACAAAACATTGCAGCAATATAAGAGAATGTGCCAAAACAGAATAAAAGAACGCAAATTACATGAATTACGCAAACAACAAGTCAGATAAGTTCTGATTATCAGAAGGATAAAAAAAGAATCATTTGTGTAATTCATGTAATTTGCATTCTAAACTTCATTTTGACACACTCCCATCATTATCTTGCTTTAAATCTGAATTTTCTTTTTCTGCCGTCCCTTTTCCCCTATACTCGCTCGGACTGACCCCGAAATGCTTCCGGAATACCTCTCTGAAATATTTTGCATCGCAGAACCCGGTCATATCCGCTATTTCCGTAATAGAGTGTTCGCCTTCTTTCAACATTCGGGCAGCATACTGCATACGGATGAGACGTACATAATCTGCCGGAGAACAATCAGTCAATGCTTTCACTTTATTATAGAAACTACTGCGGCTCATGTGGTGAAGCGAACAAAGCATATCTACCGTAAAATCCGGATCGGCCATGTTCTTCTCCACATTTTCCCTGACGGAAGCTATGAATTTCCAGTCAAGTGTATCCCGACACCCTTTCGGCCATTTTTCAGTTTCGAAGTCCGAACTGCCATACTTCTTATGCAATAAGATCCGATTGGTAATCAAACGGTTGATACTCGCCTTCAATATGCTGATGCTGAAAGGTTTCGCCATGTAATCATCCGCACCTATCTTCAGTCCTTCCAGCATGTTTTTCTCATCACCCAATGCAGTCAACAGAAGCACCGGAATATGAGATGTTTCAATATTACCCTTAATGGCGGCACACAATTCATCTCCCGACATTTCCGGCATCATAATATCTGACAACACAAGATCCGGCTTAAACTCGGATAGGATTTCAAGAGCCTCCTTTCCGTTGTGACAGGACTGCACCAGATAATCCTCACCAAGTGTATTCACCAGATAAATACGCAAATCGTCATTATCCTCCACGATGAGGATACGTCGGGAAGAAGCATCACTCTGCTTGGGCTCAACGGCAGAAAGTGCCGGAGTAACAACTTCCGGCATGCTGATAGATCGCTCCGGAGTTGCAGATATGATACTGGCTTTACGAAAATGTTTGTTCCCCTTAGGAAAAATGATTCTTACCAGTGTACCTTGTTCCGCCGTACTCTCTATAGTTATTTTTCCACCATGTAAACGCACCAGCCTATGCACCAATGCCAGGCCGATTCCACTACCGCTAACCCTCAAGTTGACGGCATTGCTACCTCGAAAATAGGTATGAAAAAGTCCTTTCTGTTCATTGCGGGGAATACCGATTCCGGTATCTTTCACCTCAATGCCCCAACCATCCTCATATTCTGATGCACTGACATATATGTTCCCATTTTCCGGTGTATATTTCATGGCGTTCGACAGGATATTCTTCATGATAGAATCCATCTTATCCCTGTCAAACCACACGTTCAGGTATTGAAAATTACTTTCGTAAGTCAACCTGATATGCTTGATGTTTGCATACGCATGAAATGTGTCACAAATGCCTGACACATACGTACCTAATTCATATTCGGCAATATACATATGTGACGAATAGGTATTGATACGTTCAAAATTAATAAGATTTGTTATAAGCCGTAAAAGAACATCCACATTTCTCAGAGCCATGCTCACATGTCCCTTACCTTCCTCATTCACCATATCTTTGTTCCGTAGTTCTTCCAACGGGGCCTTTATCAGAGTCAGAGGTGTACGGATGTCGTGAGCTGTATTTATAAAAAAGCGTGTCTTTTCTTCCGAAATCCTCTTCTGTTTCCTCAGTGTAATGATGCGGAACAGAATCACACACACCAGAACAGCTAACATAATATAACCGGCTATAGCCCACGGAGTAGCCCACAACGGAGGAGATATGATAATCAACATACTGCGCTGTTCATAACTCTTATACTTTTCTTCGTTAGATACGGAACGTACATGAAGCATATATTTACCCGAAGGAATATTGGTGAAACGCATCAGGCCGTTGGAAGAAGGTGTAGTCCATTCATCATAAAAGCCTTCCAATCTCCAGGAGTATAAAATATTAGAAGGATAGTCATAATTAATGGAGGAAGCCCTCAGTGAGAAAGTATTCTGTTCATATTTAAGTTTCAAAACTTTCGTATCGTTAATATCCGTTTCCAAGGGCGATCCTTCATCACCAGGATATACAGGCTGATAGGATATATTCAAATCACTAAGCAACATCGGAGAAAAAGTTGGGACCGGTATGTGCATATCCGAAGGAAAGCCAATGACCCCATCATTACTTCCCAAGACAAAACGACCGCTACTATGCAAAATACCGGCACCGGGATTGAAACAGACACTCATAAGCCCCTGTTCACGCGTCCAGTTATTAAATGACATTCTACGAGGTGAAAAATGAACAATTCCATTTTCCGTACTAAGCAATAAATCCCCGTCCGGTTTAGGAAGAATTGTATAGATATTGTTGGATATAAGGGCACAATTATCTGTATAATACTGAGCGAAGGCCTCTTCTTCGGGATTATAAAGCACCAGCCCGGAACCACTGGTACCTATATACAACACACCATCGTCTCCCTGATACAAGGCATGGATATGCATAGATTCCACAGGCATATCGATGCTGCGATATTTTCCGGAAAATTTGTCTAGCAAATATAGTCCTGCCGAAGTGCCAATCCACATCGAAGAATCGTCTTTTTCGCGAATGCAAGTAATAGAATTCAAGCCGGAATACAGGCGGGATTTGCCACTTTTAAGATCAAAACATTTCAGATTGTAAAAACCGCCTGACCAGATATTACCTTCCGAATCTTTCCTTATGTCACGAATGTACTGATCGGGACGCAGGTCTAAATGAAAGAAAAGAGAAGAAGCAATATAGTCAACCGTAAGGGCACGTTTATCTATCTGGTAAAGACCGGAGGTAAAACCACCTGCCAGAATAATTCCGGGCGAGATTTCACAAAGCGTCAGGAATATATGATTCTTATCTTCCAGTTCATGATCAAAAGTGCTGAAAAAGGAATGCCATTCCCCCGTAGCGGAACTATATAGACTTATGCCATTGCTGGTACCGAACCAAAGGTCACCCTCACTATCTTCAATGACATCATGCACCTGGTTATTGACAAGTGACTGGCGGCGGG
>ERZ779829.1032-NODE-1032-length-11212-cov-1.885722_pt1 | contig 11212 bp, 9 predicted proteins | sample MGYA00511562_ERZ779829 | MGnify/ENA primary metagenome ERZ779829 (study PRJEB29588, sample SAMEA2151677) | human gut metagenome | biome: human gut; feature: human-associated habitat; material: faeces | place: Denmark | collected 2008/2010 ... | reverse complement strand
AACCAAATAATAGAAAAAAAGCAAAAAAACATGGTTTCTTTGCTAGAGTTAAAGGTAATGTTTTAAAGAAAAGAAGAGCTAAAAAAAGAAAAAAATTATGTGCATAATTTTGTTTTCTTTTTTTCTTTTTATCTAATATGAAAAAAATAGATATAATAAAATCATCTCGTGAATACACAGAGATAATAAATTTAGGTAATTCTAAAAAAAGTAAATACTTCAGCATCTATTATCGAAAGAATAACAAAGATAATAGATATGGTATTACAGTACCAAAGAAAACAGATACTGCTGTTGGAAGAAATAAAATAAAAAGAAGGGCAAAAAACATTATCGATAACAATAAAAACACTATACAAAACGGTTATGACTATGTTATAATTGTTAAGAAAGGCATAGTAGATTTAACATACCAAGACATGGAAAAAGAATTGTTAAAACTACTAAGTATGGGTGATTAATTTGAAACAAGGAAAAAAAACATTTAAAATAGTACTAATTATCCTAAGTTTAGTTATGCTAACAGGATGTACTAAAACATTAACTGGAGAAGATAAAAAGGCTGTAAAATATGAAGAAACTGGTAAAGCATTAACTGAAAATATTCTTTGTAAACCTACAAATAAAGATGTAATAGAACTATACAAAGAAAATAAAGTTGATGTTGATAAACTACCAAGTTGTGAAAACTTTAAACCTTTTTCTGAGTATGAAGGACTATGGACAACAGTATTTGTAAAACCGCTTGCTTGGGTAATCATAAATATTGGCGTACTTTTGGGTAAAACAGGTCTAAGTAAAGGGTTAGCAAATGGATTTGCAATTATTTTATCTTGCTTAGTAATAAGATTAATACTATATCCATTTACTAGAAAAACTGCAATGCAGTCAGAAAAAATGAAAGAAGTTCAGCCACAATTAGAAAAATTAGAAAAGAAATATAAAGATAAAACAAGTGAAGAAGATCAAAAGATGAAAGCACAAGAAATGATGGTAATTTATCAAAAAAATAAAATAAATCCATTATCAAGTTGTTTACTATCATTCATTCAAATACCATTATTATTTGCATTTCTTGAAGCAATAAATAGAACTCCAGTAATATTTGAAAATAAATTCTTCAAGTTAGATATGGGAACTACAATATCACACGGAATAATGTCAAAGACATGGTATCTATATGTACTGCTATTTGTTATTATTCTTGCAACATCATATCTATCATTTAGAAAGACATTAAAAGATCAAACTGGAATGGCCAAAAAAATGAAAAGTACAATATATATTATGCTTGCCATGATAGTTGTGGCTTCATTTAGCTTACCTGTAGCCCTTGGTTTATATTGGATAGCATCATCATTATTTACAGTGGCTCAAAACTTGATTGTTGAAAGAAAGAAGGCAAAGAAGTAATGAATAAGTATTATTTTGAAGGAAAAACACAGGAGCAGGCAATTAACCTTGCATTATATGAACTAAATATATCTGAAGATGATTTAATAGTAAATAATGTTGAAGATAAAAGTAGTTTACTAAAGAAGAATGTTAAAATAGAAGTATTAAATATAAAAGAAATAATTTCATTTATCAAAGATACATTAAATAAAATAACTGAGTTAATGGGAGCTAAATCAAATCTTGAAGTAAAAAGAAGAGAAAAAAGTATTTCAGTTACAATATTCTCTGAAAACAATGCTATTCTTATTGGTAAAAATGGTAAGAATGTTGCTGCTCTTCAATTACTAATAAGACAAATGATAAATTCAAAATTAAAAGAGCCATTATCAATTATTATTGATGTTGGAAATTATAAAGAAAAAAGAGCAAGAAGTATTGAGTACTTAGCTAAAAAACTAGCAAGAGAAGCATACAAAACAAAAACAGAAGTAACTATGGATAGTATGAATTCTTATGAAAGAAGAATAGTACACGAGGTCCTAGCGAATGACAAGTATGTTTATACAGAATCAATTGGTGAAGAGCCAAATAGAAAAGTAGTAATTAAATTAAAAGAAAGTAAATAAGTGTAAAATGCTTTCTTTTTTTATTTATATTGTAAAAATCAAATGACAATTAAGACAGAATGTGATAAAATACTACCAGAGAAAGAAGGAGTATTATGGAAGATACAATCGCAGCTATATCAACAACTGCAGGAGTAGGAGCAATATCAATAATAAGGTTAAGTGGTGAAGAAGCACTAAAAATAACAAATAAAGTGTTTACGAAAGATTTGACAACTGCGGCATCACATACTATTCATTATGGATATATTAAAGATGGTAATGAAAAAATAGATGAAGTTCTAGTAAGCGTAATGCTAGCGCCAAAAACATTTACAAGAGAAGATGTAGTAGAAATAAATTGTCATGGTGGAATAGCAACGACCAATAAAGTCTTAGAATTATTACTAGATAATGGTGCCAGACTAGCAGAGCCAGGAGAATTTACAAAAAGAGCCTTCTTAAATGGAAGAATAGATCTTCTTGAGGCAGAGGCTACAATGGATTTAATATCATCAAAATCAGAAACGGCCAGAAAAATATCAATAAACACACTAACTGGTGAGACATCTAATCTAATCAAAAGTCTTCGCAGTGATTTAGTTCAAATTATCAGTAATATTGAAGTAAATATTGACTATCCAGAATATGAAGATGTTGAAAATATGACTAATGATAAAGTACTTCCAAATATCAAAAAATTTAGAGAAAGACTAGAAAATATTATCAAAAAATCTGAAGACAGTAAAGTAATTAAAGAAGGTATAAAAGTAGGAATAATAGGTAAGCCAAATGTTGGTAAAAGTAGTCTCCTAAATGCACTTATTGAAGAAGAAAAAGCAATAGTTACAAATATTCCTGGGACTACAAGAGACATAGTAGAAGGAACTATTGTCCTTGGTGGAATAACCTTAAATATAACAGATACTGCTGGTATTAGAGAAAGTGATGACCTAGTGGAGATGCTAGGAGTCACCAAAAGCCTAAAGATAATAGATTCGTCAGACTTAGTAATATTTATACTAAATAATAATGAAGAATTATCAGATGAAGAAAAAGAATTATTAAACAAGTTAAAAGACAAAAAGAAAATAATTGTGGTAAATAAAATCGACCTAGAAGGTAAATTAGATAAATCATTATTAGGAGATTATATAGAAATATCCGTAAAAGAAAATATTGGAATAGATAAAATAAAAGACAGAATAAGAAAACTATTCAATATAGGAGAGCTTTCATCTAATGACTTAACATATTTATCAAATGCTAGAACTATATCATTATTAAAAAAATCACTAACTATAATAGATAGCACTATTAAAGAAATAAATGATAATAGCCCAATAGATATAGTAGAACTAGGACTAAGAGATGCATGGAATACTCTTGGTGAGGTAATTGGAGCAACATATAAAGATGAATTGTTAGATGAATTATTTTCTAGATTTTGCTTAGGAAAGTAGAGTGATAACATGAATTATGAAGTAATAGTAGTAGGCGGAGGACACGCCGGATGTGAAGCTGCCCTTGCTTCCTCTAGAAAAGGACATAAAACCCTTTTAGTAACGGGAAATATAAATAACATAGCTACAATGCCATGTAATCCATCAATTGGCGGATCTGCAAAAGGAATAATTGTAAGAGAAATAGATGCACTAGGAGGCTCTATGGGTGAGGTGGCGGATGCAACTCTTATTCAGATGAAGATGTTAAATTATGCTAAAGGCCCCGCAGTAAAATCATTAAGAGCCCAAGCAGATAAAATAACATATCCTAGAGAAATGTTAAAAGTATTAAGAAGTGAAAAGAATCTTTCTATCAAAGAAGGAATGGTTGAAGACCTAATTGTCAAAGATAATACAGTCCATGGTGTAGTACTAGATACAGGAGAAAACATAATATCAAACATTGTTATCTTAACAACAGGAACATACCTAAAATCTGATATTCTAGTAGGAGACACCCGTACCAGAAGTGGTCCCCATAACGAAAGACCATCTATGCATTTATCTGACAACTTAAAAAAATATGGTTTTAACATCCTAAGATTAAAAACAGGAACACCACCAAGAATTGACAGAAGTACTATTGACTTTACTAAAACACAAAGAGAGGATGGTGACAAAGAAGCTTATACATTCTCACATACTAATCCTCCAGTTTATGATGTAAATAACCAGGAGCCATGTCATTTAATATACACAACAGAAGAAACTAAAAAAATAATTCTAGATAATCTAAATAAATCAAGTATGTATGGTGGATTGAATGACATAACAGGAGTAGGCCCAAGATACTGTCCTTCAATTGAAGATAAAATAGTAAGATTTAGTGATAAAGAAAGACATCAGTTATTCTTAGAACCAGAAAGCAAGTATTATGATGATATCTATCTTCAAGGATTTTCAACAAGTATGCCAAGAAATATCCAAGAAGAAATGGTACATAGTCTTCCTGGCCTAGAGAAGGCTAAGATATTAAGATATGCCTATGCTATAGAGTATGATGCTATCTATCCAACACAAATAAAACCAAGTTTAGAGACTAAAGTATTAAATAATCTCTTTACTGCCGGCCAAATAAATGGCACCAGCGGTTATGAAGAAGCTGCTTGTCAAGGATTAATCGCTGGTATTAATGCCGGTCTAAAACTAGAAGGAAAAGAACCATTGATACTAAAGAGAAATGAAGCTTATATAGGAGTATTAATAGATGATTTAGTAACTAAAGGCACCAAAGAACCATATCGTATGTTAACTTCACGAGCAGAATATCGTCTTTTACTAAGACATGACAATAGCGACTTAAGATTAACTGAGTATGGCCATAATGTTGGATTAGTAACAGGAGCAAAATACCAAAAGTTTAAAGAAAAGAAACAGAATATTTTAGAATTAATAGAAAAATTAAAAGAAATAAAAATAACTGTGGATAATGAAAAGAGAAGAGTAACAACTACTGTATATGATTACCTAAAGAATCCAACAGCCAAGTTAGAAGAACTAAACAAAGTATTCAATCTAAATCTAAATTATTCCAAAGAAGTACTTGAAGAAGCAGAAATACAAATAAAATATGAAGGATATATCAAAAAAGTAGAACGCGAAGCCGATAAGATGCTTAAAAATGAAGAAAAACAAATACCATTAGATATAGATTATGATAAAGTACCTAATCTAGCTAGTGAAGCAAGGCAAAAATTAAAAGAAGTAAGACCATTAAACATAGCTCAGGCTATACGTATTAGTGGTGTTAATCCGGCAGATATATCAATATTATTAGTATATTTAAGGAAGTTTTATAATGTCTAAAGAAGAATTTATAATTAAAGTAAAAGAGCTTGGATTAGTTCTTACTGATAAAGAATTACATAGTTTAGATAGATACTATCAAATACTAAAAGAAGAAAATAGTAAGTATAATTTAACTAGAATAATTGAAGAAGAAGAAGTATATTTAAAACATTTTTATGATAGCCTAACAATAACAAAAGTTGTAAATATAGATAATCAGAGTATTTGTGATTTAGGTTCAGGGGCAGGCTTTCCTGGTTTAGTATTAGCAATATGTTTTCCTAATGCCAAATTAACTTTAATAGAAGCAAATGGTAAGAAATGTCATTTTTTGAATATAGTAAAAGAATCTTTGAATCTAGATAATGCAACAATAATAAATACTAGGGTAGAAGATTACTCTAAGAAAAATAGAGAAGTATTTGATATAGTGACAGCACGAGCAGTAGCTCCATTAAAACATTTATTAGAATATGGAATTCCTTTAGTAAAGGTAAATGGTTATTTTATAGCAATGAAGGCTAATACTGAAAATGAAGAAATAAATATAGTTAACTACTATAATAAGTTAGATATTAAAGAAGAATCTAGAGTTATATTTAATTTACCTAAAGAAAATAGTATTAGAACTATAATTAAATACTTAAAACTAAAAGAGACTAACCCAAAATACCCAAGAAGATATTCAGAAATTATTAAGAAAGATATATAGTGCAGTATTATATATCTTTTTCTGTCTCCGCTTGAGCCTAAGGTCTCAAGTGGCTTGATAGAGCCTAGGTCTCTATCAAGAACATCTTTAGTAAAAACACTTGAAAAATATGTATTTTTATGATACACTAATGCTGATTTTGAGGGGAGTTAAATTAATATGGAAAATAGAAAAATTTCTAAAATAATTGAAGAGGTAAATGAAGTGGTGTCTTCAATGACGCCTGCGAAAAAATATATAAGTGGTAAAAAACTAAATGCCAAGACACAAAAAGCCTTGTCAGATATTGAAAAAAACCACAATACATCTTGGGCTGTAGAAATTTTTAGAAGAAATCAAGAAAACTTAGACCTTATATCATTATTATATAGAGGAAATAAAATTTCTTATGAAAAGATGTTTACAGAAGCGTATGATTATGCAAAATCATTAAAGAGTATTGGATATACAAAAGGTGATACAATTCCAATTTGTATTGATAATATACCAGAATTTGTTTATTTAATGATTGGAGCTAGCTTTATAGGTTGCAATTTGGTTGTGGTGGGTGATTGGTTTAATAAAGAGTATTTAAAAGAAATATTAAATGAAACAAAGAGCAAATATATATTTGTTTCAAATAAAAACTATGTGCAAATAAATGAGGCAATAAATGAATCAAATATAGAGGAAGTAATAATGCCTACACTTAATGATTCACTACCAATAGAAAAAAATGGTGTTAAATACAATCCATACCAAGAAATAGAAGCAAAATTTTGCCATAATTTTACAAACAACATTAGTGAATTAAAAAAACAAAGCCAAAAGAGAATATTTGGTATTAAAGAATTTGCAAATATAGGAAAAGATTATACAGAAGAAGTAATAGAAAATGTTTCGATTGATGCTCCATTTATACAAACATATACCAGCGGAACAACTGACCCTGGCCGTCCAAAAGGAGTAATTCATTCTACTAGAAGCTATATAACATTATCTAGGTGGAAAGAATCAGATGTATCAGGATTACCAAGTATGAGAAATATGACTGTTTTAGGACATATTCCCACATATACTCATATGGAACTATCATGTGCAATATCGGATACATTATATGAAAAATGTACTTTAGCATTAGAACCATATTATGATAGAGACTTCTTTATTTATTCACTTTTAATCAACAAACCTAACTTTGTACCAGCATCAACCGGATTTTGGACAAAATTGTGTGATCAATTAAATTATGATGAAAAGTTTAAAAATATTAATATGCCTTTTTTAATGTTACCAACAGTAACAGGAGAAGAGTGTTCACCTGGCGAAGAATATTATTATAATGCAACATCAAAAAAGCATAAATTTGGTACCGATAAATTACCTTATCCACTATCACCAGTAACATTTTCAATAGGTGGTGGAACATCTGAAAGTAGTGGCGTATTTGTTACAATACTAAAATCATTACAAGAAAAAAAGATTAGCAATATTGTAAAAAAGTATGGTTTAGGGCTTACTCCTCATAGTTTTGTCGACCTGGAAGTTTTAGATAAAGATGGAAATTATTGTCCCATAGGTAAACCAGGAATATTAGTAATAAATGGCCCTTGTAATATGCTTGGATATAGCGAATCAAAATTAAACGATTCCATATATGTAAAAGATAGTAAGGGGAAAACTTGGTTAAATCAAGGTGCTTATTCCTATAAAACAGATAATCAAGGAAGAATAAAAATGAAAGGAAGACCAAATAGTTTTATTACTTTATCCGATAAAACCGAATTACCATACTACATAATTGAAGATATAATTGAAAAAGATATAAAAAATATTATGGTAGCGGTTCTTCTAAAAATAAATGATGATTCTTATATTTGTCATATCGAATTACAAAGGCAAAGCAAATTATCACAAGAAGAAGTTATCAATAATGCTATGAATAGATTAGCTAATAGTGTCCCATTGGAAGTATTAAAAAAGTTATACTTAAGAATAATACCATCATTTCCTGTAGCTCCAAGTGGTAAAAGGGATACAAATCCTTTATTAGCAGAAAAAGTACCTGAAGATAGTATTAATTGTGCTGAGTATTTAAAAACTTCAAGAAATGTAAAGAAGAGAGTAAAACAATAATTACTCTCTTTTCTAATGTGGACAATAATAAAAATAAATGTTATAATTGTAGTATAAGACAATAGGAGAATTATTATGAATGTTGAATTTTTAATTTTATATGCACTTATATTATCAATAACATTAAATATAATGTACTTCATCAGGAAACACATTAACTCTAACGAGGCAAAAATATTTTCAAAAATTCTTTTTTCCAATTTACTTGGATTAATGTTAGAATTGATGTGTATATATATGAGCAATAAATTTTCTCCAACATCATTGCCCGCAATAATCTTTACAAGAGCATATTTAATATATTTAATAACGTATTTATTGTTTATGACACTATATAATTATGTTTTATGCTATACAACAGAAAAGCAAAAAAAATTAGAACATTATAAAAAATTAAGAAACATATCATACACTATTTATGCTATATGCGTTGTTGTGTGTATGGCATTACTATTGCAGACAGAAAAAGGTTATGCTATAGGCCCGGCAGTTAATTTTGTATATTTGTGTTCTACAATATGTATAAATGTATGGTTTATTCCAATGATAAAAAACAGAAAAATAATAGAACATAAAAAATTTGTACCACTTTATATATTTATTCTTCTTATAATTATCGTTGCTATAATACAAAGAATTTATCCTCAAGCTACTTTAATAACAATAGTGGAATTTCTAATAGTTTTCATAATGTATCATACCATTGAAAATCCTGATATGAAAATGTTAGATGAAGTTCATAAGGCTAAAGTAATAAGTGATAATGCTAATGAAGAAAAAACACTATTTTTGTATAATATGACAAATGAGATAAGAGGTATAACCAAAGATATCGATAAAGAAACAGATAACATATTAGATGAAACAGATAATAAAAAAATTGATGTTGAAGAAATAAATAATTCCGCTAGAAATATTAAGGGAAGTACTGCCAAATTTACTACTATGACAAATGAAATATTAGATATATCAAGTATTGATAGTGCTAGTGTTAGAATATATAATGAAAAATATAATATAAAAAGATTGTTAAAAGAAATCGTGGGAATGTATAAGTCTAAAGCTCAAAATAAAAATCTAGACTTTAGAGTAAGCATAGCCAGTGATATACCAGAATACTTATATGGTGATGGAATAAATCTAAAGAAAGTATTAACCATAATATTAGATAATAGTATTAAATACACCAATAATGGATATATAGAGTTTAATATAAATACCATCATAAAAGGAGACATAGCTAGATTAATAATATCAGTCGAAGACTCTGGAATCGGAATGAAAGCCGAAGACATAAATAAAATATTCACAAAGAAACAAGAAAGAGAAGATAATCATAATCTAAATAATAACTTATATAATGCTAAAAGACTAATAACACTAATGAATGGAACAATCGTACCAAGTAGTAGTTATGGAAGTGGTACTACTATGAAAATAATATTAGATCAAAAGTATGATACCATAGATACAGATATAAATAAATACAATAATATTTATGATAAAAAGAAAGTATTATTAATAGATGATAGTCCATCAAGTGAAAAACTATTTAATAAAATATTAAGTGGAACAAATATAGAACTAACTAGTGTAAAATTAGGAAAAGAAGGATTAGAAAAAATAAGAAGCAAAGAAAAATATGACTTAATATTATTAGATGAAGAGTTAGAACCACAAAATGGACATATAATTATGCGAAAATTATTAGAAATAAGAAACTTTAATACCAAGGTAATATTATTAACAAAAGATAATAAATATGATTATGATGATAGTTATTTACAGGAAGGATTTACTGATTACATAATAAAATCATCAGATAAAAAAGAAATGTTGAATAAAATAAACAAATACCTAAAATAAAATATCAAAAATTACTTGTAAAAAAGTAATTTTTATTGTATTATTATATTAGTGTAGAAGAAGTGAAAAGAGGGTAACAGTATGAGAATGAATAAAGAAGTGGTAATGGTACGTTTATCAGATATCATCCCTAATAGATTTCAACCAAGACTTACTTTTGATGAAGAAGCATTAAATGAACTTGCAAATTCAATAAAAGAACACGGAATAATACAGCCCCTAATATTAAGAGATTTAGGTAGTAAATATGAAATAATTGCTGGAGAGCGTAGATACAAAGCTGCAACACTAGCGGGTCTTACTGAAGTACCAGCTATCGTAGGTTCAATGGATGATCAAACTAGCGCAGAACTTGCTCTAATTGAAAATATTCAAAGAAAAGACTTATCGGCAATTGAAGAAGCCAAATCCTATAAAAAAATATTAGATATGGGTAATTTCACGCAAGATGAACTTGCCAAGAGAATGGGTAAAAGTCAGTCAACTATAGCAAATAAAATGCGTTTACTTGCTTTAACAAACGAAGTTCAAGTAGCACTAATGAACAATTTGATATCGGAGCGTCATGCGAGATGCTTGCTACAAATAAAGGATGAAGATAAACAAAAAGAAGTATTAAATAAAATAATTACAGAAAGAATGAATGTTAGAGATACTGACGAGTATATTAAAAATATGCTTGGTATAAGTAATGAAATGCCAAAAGAAGCAGTAACACAAGTAGTACCACCAGTTCAAGTAACTCCTGAAGAGCCAGTTGTACCAGCAAGTACCATAGCTAATGAACCAAAAACTCTAGATATTCCAGTACCTTCAGAAGTAGAAAAACAAGATGATAATCCTAATGTTTATGCCCAAAACAAAAATGATTTCATTGATATTAATAAATTAAATGAAATGAAAGCACCAGTAATATCTGCTCTTGAAGGACTAAATATTGTTGAGAATAAATCAGATATTTTTGATGGAAATACAGTGATGGTAGAAGATAAGAAGGAAAAGAATATGATTGAAGTACCTAATGCAAAAGATGCAGAACAAGCACCAAATAGTATAAATAAAGTAAAATTAGCTACTGCAATTAAACTTGCAAAAGATGCATTAGATAGTATCACTGCGGCTGGCTATAATGTCACTATGGAAGAAGTAGATGGATTAACAGATTATCAAATAATAATAAAAGTTGAAAAATAAGAATAAAAACAATAAATATCACTCATACT
>ERZ779829.1005-NODE-1005-length-11350-cov-2.902258_pt1 | contig 11350 bp, 9 predicted proteins | sample MGYA00511562_ERZ779829 | MGnify/ENA primary metagenome ERZ779829 (study PRJEB29588, sample SAMEA2151677) | human gut metagenome | biome: human gut; feature: human-associated habitat; material: faeces | place: Denmark | collected 2008/2010 ... | reverse complement strand
TTTTTGTGGTGGTAATCCCTCATCTTTAAAATTATCAGTAAAAGGTATGTTGCCGAATAAATCAATGCCATTCATATAGAACCACGCACGCATTACTTTTACTTCGGCAATCAAATTGGGTTTGGAAGCAAAATCCACTGGAGATTCCTCAATCATGTAAAGAATCTGATTGCATAAGGCCACCCCTCCAAAAATAAAATCCCAAGCATTGTTATTCACATGCGAATGGAAGTTATGGGAGTGCAAATCAATCCACACGCCATTATCCCACCAAAGATTGCCCTCGCGGAACGGACAAATGGCCTCATCAGCACTGATAGTCAGTGCCCCCCACATATTAAAATAATGAGTATATTGTTTCATATAATCATAAATCCGTCCAATATTCATCACCATCTCCTGCTCGTTCTTAAAGAAATCATCAGTTTGAATATATGAATAAACGTCTTCATCCAGATTGGTACAAGACTGGAAACAATTGCCGGTACATACAGCCAACAAAGCAGATATAACTATTTTTTTCATGAGATACAATTTAACAGGTTAATCCATCAATTATCAGAATGTTATATTTAAGCCCAGCAGATAAGTTTTAGTCCGGGGATAAAAAGTATACCATTCGATACCCGGTTCCAAACCTGCCAAATGAACTTCTGGATCCATGCCTTTATATTTGGTCAAAGTCAGCAGATTCTGACCGGTCACATAAATCCTCATCTTAGAAATAACCTTACCTTTCAAAGGCACATTATATCCCAACGTAAGGTTATCAAGCTTCACAAAAGAACCGTCTTCAATAAAGCGTGAAGAATAAATGGCTCCACCTTTATATTCGGGATGGTCTAAGGTCGATTTCAGAATATTATTACTACCAAAATAGCTGAATCCTTCATAATACAACCGACTCATATTCAATACATCATTTCCTACTGAGCCACGGAATAAGAAACTCAAATCAAAATTTTTATAAGAAAATGAATTCTGAATAGAGAAAGTAAAATCAGGATAAGCGTTACCAATTACCTGGTTGTCTCCATCCGATAATTTCCCGTCATCATCCAAATCTTCAAAAATATTATCTCCGTTTGCATCAAATCCCAACCATTTAGGGCCATAGAAATTACCGATAGGCTCATCTTCTACAATACGTTGTGTATACGTCTTCAAGTCTTCACTGAAATAACCGGTATTCATCTGTACCATAGCATATTCATTATTGGAGAAACTAGCCAGTTTATTGGTATTACGAGCAAATGTCAGGTTCAGATTCCAAGTAAAATCTTTAGTCACAACCGGAGATGCGCCCAACGAAATTTCAATACCCGAATTATTTATCTGACCTACATTGGCGAACATCGTATCATACAAATTGGGGGGAACAGGAACTGTATATGAATTCAGCAAATCCTTTGTATGACGTACATAATAATCAATGGTTCCTATCAAACGTCCCTTCAGCACACTAAAATCAAGTCCCACATTGAATTCCTCTTTTTTCTCCCATTTCAAGTCTGGATTAGGATTACTATTCGGGTAAACCGTACTAGTCCACTTTCCATCATACAAAAAGCGAGAACCGAATGTAAGCAATGACAAAGACTGGTAATTATCAATATCCTGATTACCGGTAACACCGAATCCAGCACGCAATTTTAAGTCATCCAGCCATCTGAACTTTTTCATGAACTCTTCTTGCGTAATGCGCCACCCCAAGCTGACAGCCGGGAAGGTACCCCACTTGTTATTTGCCCCGAAACGGCTTGACCCTTCATAACGTACAGAAGCAGAAAGCAAATATTTATCGCTGAAATTATACATGACACGACCGAAAAATGAAATTAGTTTATTGGACTGCTTATTACTGGTAAGTGATGCTTTACCTGCAGACAACGCAGAACCTGCCCCCATATTATAGAATGAAAAAATATCAGTATCATATCCATAATTCATACCATAATAACGTTCATTCCAATAATCATAGTACGAATAACCAGCAATAGCCTGAATTTTATGGTCGCCAAAAGAGTGGTTAAAATCTGCATTCACTTCAAACTGCTTGCTGCTTGATAGAGAATTCGTGCTGGTAGCCCGGCCATTAGTACCGAAATCAATTGGATAATATTGGGTCTGGTAATACCCATTCCGAGTATTGGTTTCTACCAATGAAGCCAAAGCATTGATTTTCAAAGGATCAATAATCTTTAATGACGCATGTACACTTCCCGAGAACTCACGGTCTAATGTCTCATTAGTCGATTCATTTTGCATGGCAACCGGATTGTAATACTTAAACGGACCATCATTATAATAGTAACCGCCGGAAATCGGAGTTCTCCCTTCTGTATCATATACCGGTTCCGTAGGATTGCGCGTTACCGCCTGCTTCATCACTTCATATCCTGAAAAATTCTTTTTGGCAGTAGAATAAGAGATATTGTAATCCAGCTTTAACCGGTCATTTAAAGCAGTTTGTGACACATTGAAACGCATTCTTAATTGTTTGTTTCCCGAATTACGCACAATACCTTTATCATCATGCCAGGAAATATTTCCACGATAAGTCAGTTTTTCCGAGCCTCCTGATGCTGCAAGACTATAATACTGACTAAGGGGAGTGTCACGAGTGACCTCATCAAACCAATCCGTTGATGCTCCATAATCCAATGTAGCAGCCTGATTGGGGAGATATTCCTTCAAAGTAGAACGGAACTCATCAGCAGAAAGAAATTCCGGCTTTCTTGTAACACTTTGAGTAGTCCAATAACTGGAAAACTCAATCAAAGAGTGTCCGGGCTTTCCTTTGCGGGTAGTGACAAGAATAACGCCGTTGGTACCACGGGTACCATAGATAGCAGCTGCCGAACCATCTTTCAATACATCAATGGATTCAATATCATTGGCATTCAAATTGGCAAGATTTCCACCTTCAACGCCGTCAATCACAATTAGCGGCCCCGATCCTCCTTTCATCGTAGTCAAACCACGTAGCTGAATTTCAAATCCCCCCGTAGGATCCGCTCCATCCGGACGAGCAATATTCAATCCTGCAATCTGCCCTTGTAGCAGCTGGATAGGATTACTTATATTACCGGCTTTAAAATCATCCCCGCCAATAGAAGTAACAGAGCCTGTCAACTCCTTCTTAGTTGTGGTACCATAACCAATGACAACGACTTCGTCTATTGTTTTTACATCCTCAGACATTTGTACGTGAATGTCCGTCTGGTTTCCAACCTGGATTTCAGCAGTAATATAACCGATATAAGAACATACGAGAACAGCTGAATTTCCTCGGACATCCAATGTGAAGTTTCCGTCAAAATCAGTGATAACTCCGTTGGTTGTCCCTTTTTCCAACACACTTACACCAATCATAGGTTCATTGTTTACATCCACCACTCTACCCTTGATCTTCCTGTTTTGCTGAAGAGTTTCACTGACTGATGGTGTTGCGGCCATCAACGAGTATGCATTGCCCATACAAAACATACATAACACTATCGGCAGAATATTCATCTTACGACAAATGTCATCTCGATAGATTTTCGATAAATTAGAAAGTCTGTGTTTCATAATAGATCTTAATTAATAAAGGTTTATGCATCAAAATCTAATTTCTATTTCCGGATATAGATAATTATTACTTCGACGCATTGCAAATATAGATGGATAGAATCATAAAACAACATCCATTATTTACCTGTTTTGATAATCCCAAACAGGTTATTTATCTAATTTTTCTATACTACACTATATCATATATTATTGGTAACTAACATAATAAATCACATAGACGCCCTTTTCTTTTTCTATATTTCTGAGCACAAAAAACTTCTTGAGCCATAAAGTGCCGCTAGCCATCATTACACATATAGAATTATCTTACTTTTAACAATATATAATTTACTATTTATCAAATGATTATATATTCAATCAATAAAAGAATATCCTTTTAGGATTATTATTATAACATAAAAACATACGCTTATTTAATACTTTCACCACTTGTATATTCATAGATAATACCTATATTTGAAAAGACATATATTACATACTTTATGAATAAAGCCATCTCACTACTTGCTCTGATTAAATCCCTATCAAAAGCAGAAAAACGATATTTAAAGCTATACAGCAATCTGCAAAATGGAGAAAAAGGCTATCTTATTCTCTTTGAATTATTAGAGAACAATACCTCTATAGATGATATCTACAAGCAATTCTGTATAAAACAAAAAGGAAAAAGTTTCGATATGGCAGTCAAGCATCTATATAAAGTAGTACTTAATTGTTTAGTTCACCTGAATAAGCAACAGGATATCCAGACTCAAATTTTTGATTATATTTCAAAAGCCGGTATCTTATTTGAAAGAGAACTGCTAAATGAAGCCTTATCGGAACTTGAGAAAGCGGAAAAACTAGCTATCCATTATGAAAATGACTCATTGATACTATTGATACGCCGCACAGAACTAAAATATCTCAGTATGTATGACTTTACGGGTATGAGCGAAAAACAGGTGGTGGACAAACAAATGAAGATAAATGAAATAATGAGGTATACCCGCAGTGCCAATCTTCATACCCAATTATATGACATACTTAAATACCGGTTCACCTACAAAGGCTGCATCCGGTCCGACAAGCAAAAAGAGAACTTAAACGATCTGGTGCTAAGTGAGCTGAATCTCATTGCCAACTCCTCATATAAAGGCTTTGAAACAGAAAAACTACATCTACTTTTCCAGTCCACCTATTTCCTCAATTCCGGTAATTACAAGGCAGCCATACGCTTATATCAAGATTTGATCTTGCTCTTCGATGAAAACAAACACATGATTCTAAATCCTCCTTTGTATTATCTGAATGCTATCTTGGGAGTACTGGACAGTTTACAGTCCGTCGGATTATACAAGGAGATGCCCTTCTTCATTTCCAGACTAAAAGAAATGGAAAAGGGAGATTATTCAGCAGAATTCAGGCTAACAGTACAGGTCTACATCTACCTGTATGAATTTTACAGCTTATTCAATACAGGGAACTTCAAATCCGCACAAGAATTACAACAACAAAATGAGGAGCCCATCTTCAAAAAGATTTCATTATTAGAATTGAATTTGCAGTTACAATTATATCTAAGTCTGGTTATTCTACATATAGGTCTGAAAGACCTAAAAGAAGCACGTAAAAATATGAAGAAGATATTAAGTTCCGGTAAATCCCTCTATATATTCCCTACTTACAGAATAGCAAGACTAGTCAATCTTATTTTACAAGCTGAATTAGGGAATTATGATTATTTTGAGAATGAAATAAAGTCAATTAAAAGGAGTTCTTCTTTCGAAACAAAACAATATATCACAGAGAAGCTTCTTTTTAAATTCATTCAATCCTATCCATTACCCAAAAGCAAACAGTATAGAAATAAGCTTTGGAGTTACTATCAACAAAATATACAAAAAATAGAAGAAGACAAATATGAAAGGCCGTTATTAAAAACCTTTGATTTTTGCGCATGGATAAAAAGTAAACTGACAGATAATCCCTTTGATATAATTATAAAGGAGCAAAATGAAAAAATAATTATATAAAAGTATTTATCAATACATACTTTTCAGACAAGAATATGAAAATGACAATAAGAATTTATCTATCTTTGGAGAGAATTTAAACAATCAAAACCTGATGAATATATGAAAAAGACATTGCCCTTACTTTTTACCCTTCTTTTTGCCCTGTCGGCACAATCACAAAATTCCTTACGGCTAATGACCTATAACATTAAAAATGCAAACGGAATGGATGATGTATGCGACTTCCAACGCATAGCCGATGTAATCAATCATATCCACCCCGAAGTGGTAGCCTTGCAGGAACTAGACAGCATGACCCACCGCAGCGGACAAAAATACGTACTGGGCGAGATAGCCGGACGTACGCAAATGCACGCTTACTTTGCCCCTGCCATTGATTACGACGGAGGAAAATATGGTATCGGACTTCTCACCAAAGAAATTCCCGTCAGCCTGAAAACCATGACACTTCCCGGACGGGAAGAAGCACGTGCGCTGATTATGGCAGAGTTCGACAACTACATTTATTGTTGCACCCATCTGTCTCTCACCGAAGAAGACCGCATGGCCTCACTGGAGCTTATAAAAGACTTTGCCGCCGCTCATAAAAAACCTTTTTTCCTGGCCGGCGACCTGAATGCCGAACCCGAATCCGCATTCATAAAATACTTGCAACAGGATTTTCAGATACTTTCTGACGTAAACCAGCATACATTTCCGGCTCCCTCCCCTACAGAAACCATTGATTATATTACAGCACTGAAACAGAACATGAAAGGCTTCACAGTAACCTCCGCACAGGTAGTAAATGAACCGGTAGCATCAGATCACCGTCCTTTAGTAATAGTGCTTGAACAAAAATAAACCCAACAGAAAATATGGAAATAAATAAAAGAGAGAACATCGGATGGATAGACTTGCTACGCGTCACCGCCTGTTTTTTAGTTGTATTCGCCCATTGCTGTGACCCTTTTGTGGCACGTTTTGACACAGACCGTCCTACTTTTCTGCAAGGGTGCGCATTGGGAAGTGCCGTACGCTGTTGCGTGCCCTTGTTTGTGATGATGACAGGAGTGCTGCTGTTTCCTGTACGAAACGGCATGAGTGAATTTTACAAAAAACGGATCGGACGCATTGCCGTCCCACTTATCTTCTGGTCAGTCATGCTGCCTGTCCTCTATTTCATCTATCTGAATTACATCACCACGACAGACAATCCTACCATAGACATGTCCGCCTTCACCCTGGAAAAGACTATCACGAAGATTTGGACGTTCATTTTCAATTTCAACTATGACACCACTCCTCTGTGGTATCTGTATATGCTGGTGGGACTCTACTTCATCATCCCCATCTTCCATGCATGGCTGGAGCGTGCTACCCGGAAAGATATCAAGCTATTTCTTTCCATCTGGGGCATCTCCTTATTTCTTCCCTACATAAAGATGGCCGCTCCCGCACTGGGATATATCGGCAACTGGGGCAATATGGATATCCTGGGAGTGTGCGACTGGAATGCATTCGGTTCATTTTATTATGTTTCCGGATTTATCGGCTATCTGATACTGGCCCATTATCTGGTAAAATACCCGCTGCAATGGAGTTGGAGAAAAACCCTGGCTATCGGTATCCCTATGTTTATGGCAGGGTATGCCATCACTTTCGGCGGCTACCTCATCATGCAGGAATATTTTCCGGGAAACTACGCCTATCTGGAAATAGTATGGCTTTTCGGAGGCATCAATGTATTTATGATGACATTTCCTGTTTTTGTCTGCATACAGAAGCTCAAAATACCTTCTTCACCTGCACTTTCAAAAGTGGCATCCATGACCTTTGGCATTTATCTGTGTCATTTCGTCTTCGTGCAAATGGGGTATGACTTGTTTGCCTCGCTGTTGCCCCAGGGGACTCCTGCCATAATGCACATTATTTGCATGGCTGGAAAAGCCTTTCTCATGTCGCTCATTGCGGCGCCCATTACCTCGCTGCTCTCCATGATCATCAGCTACCTGGTGGTCAGAGGGATGTATGCATGCAAATGGACCAGAAGATTTGTGGCGTAAAAACAACGGATTCAAAACACAAGGAGTTACAGTATCCAGTTGGCTGATTATTTCCTTCAAATTCTTCATTTACTTATTAAGTGTTGATAACCAATTATTTACCATGATTGATTTATTCATAAATTCTTCATCATTTTGTCATAGGATATTTCAATAGAAAGCACAACATTACAACCGTTATAAATGGCGCAAACAAAATGAATTCCGTTCCTGTAACTTGAGTGGTTCCATCGGTATTTTCTCCCAATCTCTGCCTTTTCATTTAATCGTTTCACCTTAGTGATGAACTTTCATCACTAAGGTAATCAAACTTCATCACTAAAGTGATACAGTTTCTTCACTTTAGTGATAAAACTTGATGAAAAGGCAGAAGAACAAAAAACAACAGACAGATTTCACTGACAAGACAAAGAGCTTTCATGCTTTCCCACCTCACTTCCAAAGGAGAAGCCACGGAAAGCATAAAAAACTGACTTTTCCCTCTATCAAATACAAGTTGTCCGGATTTATCACTATATTAGCAAAATATAAACACATTCTTATGAAAGCTTTACTTTTGACAGGACTACTATTCATTCTCATCCTCCCCGGATGTAGAAAAGAGAAAAGCATCCTTCCGCTATTACAATCTGTAGAGGAACTGATTCCCATGTATGCCGATAGTGCTTCTGTGCTACTGAACAACATAAATGCCCCCGATGAACTGACTGATAAGGACTTTGCCCACTGGTGTATGTTATGCGGTAAAGTGACGGACGAAGCAGCCACCGGATTACTCCCTATCTACCAATGGCAACGGGCACAACAATGGTTTATGAAACACGGTACACCGGAAGAACAGGCGCAAATAGCCTTGTATCTAGGCCGTGCTTATGTAGAAGATGGGGAGTATGACAATGCAATGCAAATATATGCCGATGCGCTGCAACTGGCCAAAGAACATCAGGCCTATAATGTGGCAGGGTATATTTGTGCCTATATGGCAGATTTGTATGGTTTTAGAGATATAACCAGTGAACGTCTGGAGAAAAGAAAAGAGGCCAGTAACTTCTTCAAGAAAGCAAGGAACTACAAAAGCTATGCATACGCCTTAAAAGATTTAGCGTGTGAATGTACACTCACTGATTCTTTTAATTGCACCATACCCTTACTTCAAAAGGCTGATTCCATCTCACAACTACTGCATAACAAAGATTTAACAGCTGATGTAGCCAATGCTTTTGGAGTGATATATGAGGCACAAGAAAAATACAAGAATGCCGAAAGATATTTCTTAAAAGCCATTGAAACGGGCAGCAAAGAAAGCTATAAGGATTCTATCTCCCTATTACACATATATATAAAAGACAACCAACTGGCAAAAGCACACGAATGGATTGAAACGATAACCAAACACAATGATATCGCTTATTACTTCAATCAAGCTTACTACCTGCTTTATAAGGCAGAAGGAAAATACAAGGAAGCACTCCATTACAAAGAAATCTGTTCCGACATGCTCGATTCACTGACATTAGTTCAAAATGAGACAAAAGTATTGGAAATAGAAAAAAAGTATAACAACGCCAAGATACGGGAAGAGAACGAACTATTAAAGATTACACAGCAAAGGAATACAATCATCATCATTATTGCCATCTCCTTATTCTTACTATCAGTTGCAGGATATATCATTTACCGGCAGAGAAGCAAAGCCAAAATCTATTACCAGCAAACAATTCTAGATAAGATGAAAATAGAGCTCCTTCACTTATCTGCAGCACTAGAAGAAAAAAAGCAGATTTTGCAAAAAGCATTGGCAGACAAAGAGAATAATGCCCACAAACTACAACAGGAAATAGAAGTAATATCCTATAAATACAACCGGCTGCAAAAGCAAAGTCTGGAAACATCCACAGTTGGCAAGAAGCTTATTTCTTTGACTAAAAAAAATAGGCTTGAGGACTCCCAACTCCCTACTGACAAAACATGGCATTCCATAATGACGGAAGTAGACAAGATATATCCCCAATTTTACTCCCTACTAAAAGAGGCATTTCCCAACCTGACAGAATCAGAATATCAATATTGCTATCTCCATATTTTTGGATTTGACGCAAATGATGAAGCAAAATTGCTTGGCATCAATCCGGCTTCTGTACGAATGAAACGAACGAGAATTTATCAAGAGGTCCAACTAAAGCACGATAAAGAAACGTTTTTACGAGATTACATCATCAAAAACCTCTTAAAATAAATAGTTCTCATACAGGTCTTATTATCAGTGAATTATAAAACACTACATATACATCACTGTATATAACAATTTCTGTAACTCACTGATAATCAACAAATCTTGTATATACTATAACTCCCTCTTTTTGTCATTCATAATCCTATAATACCTAAGTTTGCACAAAACTAAAACGTAAAACGATTATGAACAAATTAAAAATGAGTTTGGCTTTGATAGCCTTAATTATTCCTCTATTACTATGCGCTAAAAAACGAAATATAGAATTTATAAAACATGGCAACCATAGAATTCCAGTAGAGTCATTCATTCCGGTAAAAGCTTTCTTTGACGACTGCAATAAAGAATTAACCATCGAATTCGCACAGGACTGGGAAGCGGTAACCATCGAGATTAAATCAAAAGAAGGATATGTAGTATATAGAAACCTCTATATACCCCACTCCAATTCTTCTTTATCAACTTCTTTAGAGAATATTCCGGCAGGAATATATGAACTGACAATCACCGATGAAAAGGGAATATTGGCAGGAGAATTTATATACGAAAACTAATCTCATACATAATATTCTAATAACAAACTTATGAAAATCATTCCATTATCACTATTCTTTGCAGGAATTACATTATTCTCCTGCTCGAATGAAAGCACCAATAACCTTTCTACTAATTCCCAAAAGGTTAAGTTGAATAAAAACGAAGTCCTCAGTATCGCCTACGATGATGCAAAAGAGCTTACAGACAAAGATATTTTCAATATGGTAAGTTCTTTTGCCAATATGAATAATAATGGTGTAAGCAGAAGCACTAGTGCATCATTTAAGATTACAAAAAGAACATATATAAATAAAGAAGGAGAATTTCAAAATAAAGAAATAGCTTCCCGAACCGCCTTACCAGAAGATGATATCATATCTGAAATTTGTGAAGTTGAATTTCAAAACGATACTGTAAATGGGTTGGCTGTAGTAGCTACAAATGCAGAACTTCCTTCTATTATAGCATTTATTCCCAATAAAGGCAATGATGATGCAATGCAACTGAGCGGAGCAAACGAACTATTATATGCAGCAAAAGCCAGCTATCTGTATAAAGCCATTAAAACAAAAGAAGATACGATTCATGCTTATGTAGTAAACCAGGGAATGAAAGAGATTGAACTTCATCTTGGTAATCTGACAGACGATGAAAGAGAAATTATTTTGAAAGGCTGCCTGATTAACTACAACAAAAAGAATTAGTTCTTTGGGGAGGACTTTTATGTTCCGCATATGGGGAAAAATATTCAAAGACAATCATTTAGTTCGTGATATGGTTTATGAAAATGGTGACACGGATATCAACCGGACTAAAAAAGTATTTGCCGGTATTCACGCATTCGCTGAAGCCTTTGATTTGCAGCAGCCAATTTGGCTTGACAAAAACATTAATGAATTCAAGCGGGTTGACAAAACCCGCTTTGAACAAGATAACTTCAT
>ERZ779829.1000-NODE-1000-length-11378-cov-2.258942_pt1 | contig 11378 bp, 4 predicted proteins | sample MGYA00511562_ERZ779829 | MGnify/ENA primary metagenome ERZ779829 (study PRJEB29588, sample SAMEA2151677) | human gut metagenome | biome: human gut; feature: human-associated habitat; material: faeces | place: Denmark | collected 2008/2010 ... | reverse complement strand
GTTGGGCTGGAACCGGATGACTGCGCCTGATACGAAAACTTATGGTAATTCCGGTATCAATTTCTCTTATATGCGTATTTCCGATGCTTACCTGATGTTGGCTGAAGTGTGTGCGGCATTGGGCGATTAAGGCAGCGCCAAGACGTATCTTGCCATCGTCCATAACCGGGCGTTCCCCGGCAACAACGACCCGAACTTTGAAAAATATATATCGGATTGCGGCTCTGTGTATAATGCAGTGCTTAAAGAACGTGCTCTGGAATTCAGTGGCGAAGGCGTGCGTCGTTTTGACATTATCCGCACCGGTATTCTTCCGGAAGTTGCCGTTGAAAACAGAAAGGTAATGTCGGCTATCATTGAGGGCATACGTCAGGATGGTTACTACACGTTTAAGAATGGCAATCAGATACCTGCCTATATCTGGACGAAGATGGTCGATGCTAAATCCGAGTATGGATATAGACTGACATCACAAACTCCGGCTGACAAGCAAGATGATCCGGTATTGTTCCCGGGATGGCGCGGACAGCATGATGATTGGGGAAGTCTGGTTCCTGCTTATGCAGGAGTGACGATGACCAACGTTGCAATCAAAGGTTTGTTTAAGTATATCGAACCGGGTTCTGCCGAAGCGCTGGCTTTGGAAGCTGATGGATATGTACAGACTCCCTGGGCTATTGATATGTTGAAATATGAGGATTCTTATGCGAAGAAACTCTTCGCCGGTTATACGGATGCCGATTATGCGGCAAAGAATCCGCCCATCCATTTATTGCCGAATATCTATCAGGTATTGCTGAATTCGGGAATTACGAATGGTTATGGTTTTAAGCAGCAGTAATATGGTAAGAAGATGTATTCTTTGCATGATGTTAGGGTTGGCTACTTCGGTAGCCGCCCTTTCTCAGCATTTATCCGGTTACGAACTGGAAAGAGAGATGCCTGTTTTCCTGGATCAACTGAAAGCAGAATTGACTTACCCCATGGCTTGGGGAAATAGTCCGGTTAAGAATTTTAAGAAGTGGCGCAAACAGGCACGCAATGCCGTGCTGGATGCCATGCTTGCCCCTCCGCCTCGCACTACCGACTACCGGACTGAGGTTGTAGCCGAAGAGCAGCGGAATGGGTATAAAGCCCGGAAGTTACGTTTCAATCTGACCGGTTATTCCCGTGTGAACGCCTATATGCTGGTGCCCGATGGTGAAGGTCCCTTCCCGGCGGTAGTGCTTTTGCATGACCATGGAGGTCATTATACGATTGGTAAGGAGAAGATGATCCGTCCCTTCGGAGTGTCTCCCGAAGTCCTGGCTGATGCCGATGCCTGGGCTAAACAATGCTACGGTGGGCAATATGTAGGCGATTATCTGGCTGCACATGGATATGTAGTTATTTCTATTGATGCTATATTCTGGGGGGAACGCGGACGGAAAGAAGGAGTTGACGGTGACAAACACATGGCTGTGGCAGGTAACTTCATGATGCTGGGACGCAGTTGGAGTGCTTTCATGAACTACGAAGACATGTACACCACTGACTTTCTGGCTACGTTGCCCGAAGTCGACTCCAAACGTATCGGTTGCATGGGCTTTTCGATGGGAGCTTACCGTGCCTGGATGCTTTCGGCACTCTCTGATAAGGTGAAAGCCGGAGCTGCCGTCTGCTGGATGGTGACTACGGACTGTCAGTTCTCATGGGAGTATGGAAAAGAAAGGGGAGGTTTTGCCAATATGTTGCCGGGTATCCGCCGTTATCTGGATTATCCGCATATCGCGTCCATTGCCTGTCCTAAACCGATGTTTTTTCTGAACGGGGAACATGACAAGCTCTTTCCTCCGGTAGGAGTGAATGCCGCCTTTGCAGAAATGCGGAAAGTATGGGAAAGCCGTTCGGCAGGCGACAAACTGGTTACGGAACTGTGGGATATGCCGCATGATTGTGGAGTGAAAGTCCAGGAAGCCGTACTATCCTTTTTGAATAAGAGTTTATGATGGGATAGCGACAATATATAGGTATAGCGATCAACGTAATAGTTTGTGTGATAAAGCATTTAGTGTTCCACTAAGATTTGTCGTAGTGGAACACGTGTTCAGTCCTAGTGGGAAGGTACTTCAGTCCTAGTGGGAGGTGGCTTCAGTCCTAGTGGGAAGTACCTTCACTCGTAATGGGACCTCGGCACTTAGTTTTGCTTTCGGCTTTCCTTGTATTCAGTCGGGGTCATTCCATATTGCTGCTTGAAGCACTTGCTGAAGTAATGCGAGTCATTCAGTCCCACCATGTAGGCAATCTGTGCCATGTTATACTCCTCTGTCTCTATGAGTTGAGCTGCCCGCTTCATACGTATTTCTTTCAGGAACTCAACGGGAGATAAACCGGTCAGTGTCTTCAGTTTCTTGAAGAATACGGAACGGCTCATGTTTACTTCGCCGGCAATGTCTTCCACTGTAAGGTCACCGTTATCCAGATGCTTCTCTATGGTTTCCATCACTTTATCCATAAATTTCCGGTCGTTGGGCGAAAGGGCCGGAGTGGTGGTTTCCTTTTTCCCTGCCAGAGGTTGTTCGGTGGATGCAGGCAACAGACTGGCGCAATACAATGCCTGTAATTTCTTGCGCTGTTCAAGCAGATTGAAAATACGTGCCTTCAGGTAGGCAGCGCTGAAGGGCTTTGTGATGTAATCGTCCGCTCCCAGCTTCATGCCTTCTATCTTGCTTTCGATGGTCGACTTAGCCGTCAGCATAACGATGGGAATATGGCTTGTGGTCATCTCATCCCGCAGTTCGCGCACCATTTCTATACCATCTTTTTCGGGCATCATAACGTCGCTGATGATGATATCCGGCATATACAATTTGCTCTTTTCCAGTCCGATGTTACCATTTTCAGCTTCTATCACATTGAAGTACTGGGCAAAGATGGTCCTTATGAAGAAGCGTAATTCCTGGTTATCTTCCACTATCAGGATAGTTTCTTTTTCACTGTTCAGGTTCTCCTCTTCGTTTCCGGTGAGAGAAGAGAACTGATTTCCGGTGTATGCCGGTGAGGTATCACTTACCACGTAGTCGGACAGGATGAATTCAACGGTTTCGTCGAAGTGTTCTTTTCCTTTCTGTAATCTGATGCTGAAGCAACTCCCTTCTCCAAGTTTGCTCCGGATGCTGATGGAGCCGTGGTGCATATCGATCAATTCTTTCACCAGTGAAAGGCCGATACCGGTGCTGGCCTGGTTGAAGAGGTTCTTATCCACTAAATTCTCGAAGCGGACGAACAGGGACTTTTGCTTGTTCTCCGCAATCCCTATTCCCTGGTCTTCCACAGCAAGAATCACATCCTTTTCTTCTTCCTGCACCATCACTTTGATCTGCTTCCCTTGGGGAGTATATTTGAAGGCATTCGATAACAGGTTGAACAATATCTTTTCCAACTTGTCGGAGTCCGCCCATATCTTGAGGCTGGAGACTTTCGTATCCATACTGAAATCAATCTGGTGTTCATCGGCAAGGCTGTTGAAACTTTCCATAATGTGGCGGATGAAAGGGATCAGGTCAATCTGTTGCACCCTCATCTTCATCTTCTTGTTCTGTATCTTGCGGAAGTCCAAAATTTGATTGACAAGCCTCAACATCCGGTTCGTGTTTCGCTCTACCAGTACCAACTGTTCCCGTTCCTCATCATTCAACTTGCCATGTTGCAGGACTTGCTCTACGGGACCGGCAATCAGCGTCAACGGTGTACGCAGTTCGTGCGATATATTTGTGAAGAAACGTAACTTTATATCTGAAATCTCCTGTTCAACAGATACTTTATGCTTCAGCCGGAAGATGGTGAAGAGAATATAGGTGGCTGTAAAAATGACCAATAAGATAAATAGCACGTACAGGGAATATGCCCACGGTGTCTCCCAGAAGGAGGGAAGTATGTTGATGTCCAGTGTACGCGTATTCTCCACCCAGATGCCGTCACTGTTTGTAGAGCGGACTTTCAGGGTGTAATGCCCTTTCGGAAGGTTGGTGTAAGTGGCGGTTCGCTGGTTGCCAATATTGTTCCAGTTGTTTTCAAAGCCTTCCAGTTTGTAGGAATAGGAGATGTTGCCGGGATACTTCATATCCAGGGCGGCAAACTGGATGCTGAATCCATTCTTATCGTGAGGCAGGGTCAGGAGGTTCGTATCATCGATGTGGGTGGTCAGTATGCCACCTTCTTCGGGAGTCACCGTCTTCTCGGCCTGTTGCAGGCGGGTGAAGATGATGGGAGGAACGTATGTACTTGTATGGATGGAATCCGGAAAGAAGTATAGAACACCTTTCACGGTGTTGAACATCAGATAATCGGATGCTGTTCGCAGAGCCGCCCCTTCATTGAAACTAATTCGTAGGGGGAAGGCTCTGGAGGGGTAGTTTATTATTTTATCCGTGGAAGGAATAAACTTGCATAGTTCTTTCTCTGTAGCGCACCACAAATTGCCGTGTGGGTCTTCTTCGATGGATAGTAATACGTCCGAAGGAAGCCCGTTTTTCATGGTGTATGCCTGAAAGCGGGCTTCAGCACCATCCAGTGAGAGTAGCTTATTGAGTCCGCCTCCGAAGGTGGCTACGTACATTTCGCCTTTCCGGGTGAAATATATGTTGTGCACGTCGTTATTGCTGAGGCTGTTGGCGTTTCCCGAAATACGGCAATAACGTTGGAATTCTATCTCTTCCGGTTCTTTGAAATTGCCCTTGCACATCAGTAATCCTGTGGCGCTGCCTATCCATATATTCCCTTTGGTGTCGGAGGTGATGAAACGCGTACGGTAACATTGGCTGATAGGATAGTTCTTTAGCCGGTTCCGGTAGTTGATGAAACGGTCCGCTTCTTTGTCTGTTCCCCGTTCCAGATAGTTGATTCCTCCTTCGAATGTGGCAATCCATATCCGTTGCTGCCGGTCTTCATGCAGACTGTATATCTCGTTACCGCTCAGACTGTATACATCGTTTGCGTCGGCGCTGTACTGAACGAGATGATAAGTCAGAGGCTTTCCTTGAGGCCTGGCGGCGAATAGTCCGTTGCCTTTGGTGCCTATCCAGATGGTGCCTTCGTGATCTTGTATGATGGAATAGCCGATTCCTAACTTGTCCGTACTGTAAGGGGAGATAGTCCCTGAGGATGTGAGGTTGCCCACATAGCGCCATTGGCTGTCGTAGACACGTATAACTTTGTCTTTATTGCCCGTCCATATATACCCGTTGCGGTCCTGATAAACGGCACGGACGTTGCTTCCCGGGAATTCCGTGTCATCCGGGGCAGCGGTAAGCAAATGGAAATGATTGGTATTGAAAGAGATCTTCTCCAAGCCGTTTCCGTATGAACCGAGCCATAAATTACCTTGTTTATCAGTAAAGACATTGGTCACCTTATTGTCAGCGCTCCAGCCCGATTGCAGGGCCGGATTGTAAAACGGATGTATCCGGTTGTTCTTACGGTCGTACCAGGCAAGTCCTCCTCCCGAAGGATGTACCCATAAAGAGCCGTTAACATCCTCGTATATATACATTTCCGGTCGGGAATCGACGATATCTTTGCCGTACTTGTCTTGCAGAATGAAGTGATCGAACTGCTCGTTTTCAGGATTGAAGTGCGTCACTCCTTTGGTGTTGAGGCGTATCCATGCTTCACCGTTGGTATCGATATAGACTGCTTTAATCTGGTTGTCCTTTAATGAAGGATAATTCCGGGTATTATAGTGACGATGGTTTCCGGAACTTTGTTCATACACAAAGAACCCGTCGCTGGCTGTGCCAATGAATAGCTTGTCCTTTTTGAGTTGTCGGATGGTTTTAATAGACGAGCCGGTGGGGAACTCTTGCCTTACAAACTGGCCGGTGTCCGGATTATATTCGTATACACATCCCTGTTTGGAAGTAAAGTAGATGCTATGATTGTTCTCCAGTGCATCGTAAAAAGGTTGTTTGTCCTTTTCCGGAGGAGCGACGAAGTAAGAAGAAAGTTTCTCTTCATTCCCGTTACGAGTCAGGCGGTATAATCCGTTCTCGGTAAGAATCCATTGGTTCTCCCGGCTGTCCTGAAAGATAGACTTGATAGGCTCTGAGTATGAAATCTGGTGGGATTTAAAGAAGTCTGTGGCTTTCATTTCATGTGTTTCCGGATGAGTGGAAATATGAATCAATTCATTTTGTACGGTAATTATCCATACGTCTCCACACGGAAGCACATACATGTCCAAAGACAGGTAGTTGTCGTAAGGGATACCCTGGAACCGTCCAAGCCGCGGATTGAAACGATAGACCTGGTGATTGTAGCTTTGTACCCAGATATATCCGTATCTATCTTCTTTAATATTGTCCAGACGGTTGTTGCTCAATCCGATGCTGTCGCCCGGATGGGCTTTATAGTTGTTAAATGTATATCCGTCAAATTTGTAGAGACCGTCCCAGGTAGCGAACCACATCACTCCTTTGTCATCTTGCAGGATACTCATAATGGTATTCTGCGAGAGTCCGTCTTCTGAGGTATATTGTGTAAAGGTATGTGGTAATTGTCCGAAGCAGAAGCCGGTGGCAATTACGCAGAGGATTAGCAATATTACGATTCTTCTCATGACCAGTGGTTGTTAAAATCTAAACAAAGATATATGAATTTTCTATGAAATACTTATCTTTACCGCATAGAATAAGCCTGTTATTATGAAAAAAATCTTATATCTGATCCTTGGGTTGATAGGTGTGTTGTCAGTAAAAGCGCAGCCGGATTGTTTTTTCACCCATTATTCGTCTGAAGACGGACTTTCTCAAAATACAGTAATGAGCATCCTGCAAGACCGCAAGGGAAATATCTGGCTTGCTACTTGGGATGGCATTAATAAGTTCAATGGTTATTCATTTAAAACATATAAGGCACGTCTTGATAATCGTATCGTGTTGAGTCATAATCGTATAGATCATATGCTGGAAGACAAGTATGGTTTCCTTTGGCTACAAACCTATGACAATCACGCCTATCGCTTCGATCCCCGTACGGAAACGTTTGAGCGTGCGCCGGGTGATGATGAAGAGGGAGGCACAGCCAATATAACAAATATCAAAGTCCTTCCGGGTGGTTCGGTATGGTTGCTGACGGAGACTGAAGGGGTGATCCGGGTGGCAACTGATCCACAGGATTATAGCCTGACCTCCCAATATTATTCTACCCAATCGGGACAGTTTTCTGCCTCACGTGTGTTTCAGGTATATGAGGACCGGGCAGGTAATGAATGGATATTGTCTGATAACGGATTAGGGATGTTGGCACCCGGAGAGAAATCACCGGTCTTTTATTTTGCAGAGACAGCAGAGCGGGAGAAGAAAGGCGGGCAAGCCTTTTATTCCTGTTTGGAGCATGGTCCCGAAATCTATTTCGGATCGGATAACGGGCGCGTATGGCGCTATCAGAAGGAGAGCGGGCAGTTCTTGTTGCTGAGTCTGCCGGTTTCATCCCACATTGTGTCAATCAATCATATAGATGGTAATGAGATCATACTGACCACTTCAAAAGACGGATTCTTTACTTATAAATGTGATACAAAGAAGACAGAACACTTCCCTGCCTCCCGTTTTCCTGATGCGCCGATTCATGGTACTTATGTGGATAAAGCATCGGAAGTATGGTTCGAGCAACATATTCCGGGTACAGTGGTACACTTCAATCCGCATACACAGGTCTTGAAGCGTGAAGTAATAGCTGTGGAACCGACCAGTACGGACCGTTCTCGTCCGGCTTTCCATGCGCATGAAGATATCAACGGCATGCTTTGGGTACATCCGTATGGCGGCGGTTTTTCATATTTTGACCGTGAAAGTAATAGTCTGCGTCCGTTCTATAATGAGTTGTCAGGGCATGACTGGCGCTTTTCCAATAAAATACATACTGCCTTTTCCGACAATCAGGGGAATCTATGGATGTGCACTCACTCTAAGGGATTGGAGAAGGTCACTTTCCGTCCGTCTCAGTTTGGCATCGTAACGCCGGTACCACACGATTATGAGTCATTGAGCAACGAAGTACGTGCCCTTTGCGAAGATGCTGACCAGAATTTATGGGTAGGCTTGAAAGATGGTAAACTACGGATATATGATAAGAACCGTGTAAATAAGGGCTATCTGACCGAAAACGGTACTGTGTCGCACAGCGGCACTCCGTTGCGTGGTAATGTTTATTTCATCTTGCAGGACAGTAAACAGAATTTCTGGATTGCAACCAAAGGGGATGGCCTGGTGAAAGCTGAAAAACAGAAAGATAGCTATCACTATAAGCTGACACGTTATCAGCATCAGGAAGGTGATATTTATAGTTTGAGTGACGACAATGTTTATTGTGTATACGAAGATAAGCATGGACGCATCTGGATTGCTACATTTGCAGGCGGCATCAACTATATGGCGCACAGTCAGGGTGGTAAAGAGATTTTTGTGAACCATCGTAATAACCTGAAAGGATATCCTATTGATTATTGTTACAAGGCCCGTTTTATAACAGGTGATGATCAGGGGCATATCTGGATAGGGACTACCGTGGGCGCCTTGATGATGGATGCAGACTTCAAGAATCCCGAAGATGTGAAGTTCCGTCATTTCCTGCGTGTTCCGGACAATGAGCATAGCCTAAGCAATAATGATGTGCATTGGATTGTATCTACCCGGAATAAGGAACTCTTTATTGCAACATTTGGCGGAGGACTGAATAAGTTAGTATCGCTGGATGAGAGCGGTAATGCCTGTTTTAAGTCTTATACGGTACAGGACGGCCTGCCTTCGGATGTGTTGCTTTCCATCCAGGAGGATAAAGCCGGTAATTTATGGCTCAGTTCGGAAAACGGTATCAGTAAGTTTATTCCTTCCAAAGAGAAATTTGAGAATTATGCCGATAAGGAGATATTTTTCCGGGTACGTTTCAGTGAGGCGGCTTCGGAATATACTGCTTCGGGTAATATACTTTTCGGGGCAAGTACAGGTATTTTCTATTTCAATCCCGATTCCATCGGAAAGAGTAATTATGTGCCGCCGATGGTTTTCTCCAAATTGTTGGTGGCGAATGTGGACGTGGTGCCGGGACAGGGTTCCGTACTGAAACAGGGATTGGATGATACCAAAGAATTGGTACTGTCGCATCGGGAGAATATTTTCACCATACAGTTTGCTGCACTCGACTATTCCGCACCTTCCGAAATACAGTATGCTTATATCCTGGAAGGTTTTGAAAAGGCCTGGAACTATGTAGGTAAACAGCGTGTAGCTACTTATACCAACTTACCAAAAGGGCATTATGTCTTTAAAGTCCGTTCTACCAACAGTGACGGTATATGGACTGAAAACACGCGTACATTGGACATTGAGATACTACCTTCCTTCTGGGAAACTCCGTTTGCTTATTTCCTGTATGTGCTTTTCTTCATCATGATTATTGTAGCGGCGGTGTATATCTTGTTCACTATTTATCGTTTGAAGCATGAGGTGTCCGTCGAGCAACAAATGACGGATATGAAACTGCGTTTCTTTACCGATATCTCTCATGAACTGCGCACTCCGCTGACTTTGATTTCAGGGCCTGTGGAATATATACTGGGGAATACCAAACTTCCGGATGATGCCCGTGAACAGTTACAGGTGGTAGAACGGAATACGAACCGCATGTTGAGGCTTATCAACCAGATACTGGACTTCCGGAAGATACAGAACCGGAAAATGAAGATGCAGGTTCAACGTATGGATGTGGTGGCTTTTACTCGCAAGATCATGGCGAACTTCGAGTCTGTTGCCGAAGAACATCAGATAGACTTCCTGTTTGAAACGGAGAAGGAAGAACTGTATCTTTGGGTAGATGCGGATAAATTTGAGAAGATTGTGTTCAATCTGCTTTCCAATGCTTTTAAATACACTCCGAATGGAAAGATGATTACGGTGCTTGTGCGTGAAGATGAGAAATCAGTTTCCGTAAGTGTGGAAGATCAGGGAATAGGTATTGCAGATAATAAGAAAAAGTCGCTGTTTGTCCGTTTTGAGAATCTGGTAGACCGCAATCTGTTCAATCAGTCCAGCACCGGTATCGGTTTGTCATTGGTGAAGGAATTGGTAGAAATGCATAAGGCGACCATTACCGTTGATAGTAAGTTAGGAGAGGGGAGCTGCTTTAAGGTGGACTTCCTGAAAGGTAAAGAACACTATGATGAATCGGTGGAATTCTTGCAAGATGATGCTACGGTGGGTATGGGAGTTATAGAACAAGTGACCGATATTCTTAGTGAAATACCGGAATCTTCTGGAGAAGAGAATATAGAGGAGGAATCGGAAGAGAGTATGGACGCCAAAGGGACTATGTTGCTTGTGGAAGATAATTCGGAACTCCGTTTGTTCCTGCGCAGCATCTTTGCTTCCGAGTACAGAATCGTGGAAGCAGTGGATGGTATGCAAGGTTGGAGTAAAGCTTTGAAATTCCTTCCGGATATCATTATTAGTGATGTAATGATGCCCGGAAAAGATGGCATCACCATGACGCGTGAACTGCGTGCCGATATGACCACCAGTCATATTCCCATTGTATTGTTGACGGCTAAGACTTCCATTGAAAGCAAATTGGAGGGGTTGGAGTATGGAGCGGACGATTACATCACTAAGCCGTTCAGTGCCACTTATCTGAAAGCACGCGTAAAGAATCTGCTCACACAGCGCCGAAAGTTACAGGGTATCTATCGGGATAACCTGATGACGGGAAATGCAACGGTTGACTTAACGGAAGAAACCGTAGAAGAGCAAGGACCGGAAATGTCCCCGAACGATCGTAAGTTTATGGACAAACTGGTGGAACTGATGGAGAAGAATATGGATAATGGAGAATTGGTAGTAGACGATTTGGTGCAGGAACTGGCAGTCAGCCGTTCAGTCTTCTTTAAGAAACTGAAGACACTGACTGGTTTGGCACCTATTGAGTTTATTAAGGAAATGCGTATCAAGCGTGCTGTGCAATTCATTGAAACCGGAGAATATTCCATGACTCAGATCTCTTATATGGTGGGTATTAATGATCCCCGTTATTTCAGCAAATGCTTCAAACAGAAGATGGGAATGACCCCAACTGAGTATCGGGATAAGGGAATGAATAAGATCAATTCGTCAAAAAATACATGAATTCATCAAAATAGACATCTTTGTAGTCTTGTATAAGGCTGATAAACAATTGATTGCTAAATAATGCGGAAAATACTGATTTATGGAGTTACATTTTGTATTTTCTATATACTTTTGCCCGTGTCGTAAAGGTAAGAAGATGATAATTACTTGAATTCAAGAAATTATGACTGGTTAGGGTTAAGAGGTTGTGTCAAAATGCTGGCACAAACTTTTTTTATGCGT
>ERZ779829.998-NODE-998-length-11391-cov-3.119795_pt1 | contig 11391 bp, 8 predicted proteins | sample MGYA00511562_ERZ779829 | MGnify/ENA primary metagenome ERZ779829 (study PRJEB29588, sample SAMEA2151677) | human gut metagenome | biome: human gut; feature: human-associated habitat; material: faeces | place: Denmark | collected 2008/2010 ... | reverse complement strand
ACTCCAGAGGTTTTACAATCACTTAATTCTTTCAGGTACTAAAATATGTGATTTTCTCCGAATATCTCAATACCTGTTTTACAATCACTTAATTCTTTCAGGTACTAAAATACATAATATTACCTCTTACCGCCTTGCGGGTTTTACAATCACTTAATTCTTTCAGGTACTAAAATTCAACAAGGATGTCAAGATATGTTAGCACTTGTTTTACAATCACTTAATTCTTTCAGGTACTAAAATCACTCTATTATGACATATCCTATAGCTTCTGTTTTACAATCACTTAATTCTTTCAGGTACTAAAATACAATATTAATTAAAATGTAAATAGTTATCGTTTTACAATCACTTAATTCTTTCAGGTACTAAAATATACTTATGTTATAAATATAATAAAATATGTTTTACAATCACTTAATTCTTTCAGGTACTAAAATACGTTTTGATGTCGCAAAATAAAGATTTTGTTTTACAATCACTTAATTCTTTCAGGTACTAAAATTATATATATGTGTTATAAGTATAATAAAATGTTTTACAATCACTTAATTCTTTCAGGTACTAAAATTGCTTTCGGTGGTAAATATTATCTTACCCGTTTTACAATCACTTAATTCTTTCAGGTACTAAAATTCAACAGTCTGTTGACGTAGAAGACCCTCAGTTTTACAATCACTTAATTCTTTCAGGTACTAAAATAAGGTCAACAGCTCCGTTACATTCGGGATAGTTTTACAATCACTTAATTCTTTCAGGTACTAAAATTGTTAATGTCACATGGTACAATTTTAGTATGTTTTACAATCACTTAATTCTTTCAGGTACTAAAATACATTGTCATGAAACATCTTTAAGATATTCGTTTTACAATCACTTAATTCTTTCAGGTACTAAAATACAACGTAAGTATTCATTGGCGTAGGTGCTGTTTTACAATCACTTAATTCTTTCAGGTACTAAAATACCGGGCAGCCTTACCCGGTCAAGGTTTGGGTTTTACAATCACTTAATTCTTTCAGGTACTAAAATGGATAAATTATTACTCTCCATTTCAAATGTGTTTTACAATCACTTAATTCTTTCAGGTACTAAAATAAGTGGTAATTTTCCTTTTAATTTGTCGGAGTTTTACAATCACTTAATTCTTTCAGGTACTAAAATACAAAAAAAATCTTTCGTGCCTTGTTTCCCGTTTTACAATCACTTAATTCTTTCAGGTACTAAAATTGTCAGTTGATTCAGATGATATTACAAAAAGTTTTACAATCACTTAATTCTTTCAGGTACTAAAATGTCAAATCCGTATTTCCAAGCAATCGTCATTACTTCAGAATCCAACATCTCAGTCACCTCTTTTCAAGCAATTTCGTTTTATAATCACATAATTATTGTAACATATTTTATGTCAATAAGAAAGAAATTTCTTGCTCAACAGGAGATTTTGTTATACATTCATTTATTGCCAAGCTCTCATTTATTAACTTCAAAATAACCAAATCTGATATACTTACGAGTTTCCCTTTACCACCAATTTTATGAATTACATTTTGCAGCATTTCTATTAATTCATCATATCCTAACTTTCTATTATAAGGATAGTTATTTTCGATAAACTCTTTAATGTGGTACATATCAGGAATTCCATATATAACGTCATTGAAAACAGTTACACCTGTCTCCAATCCATTTTTTAACCAACAATAGCCATCAATACTTGATGAGATAATAAAGTGCACATCATAATTATCACTTATATTTTTCATACGATAAACCAAGTCGCAATACTCACTCTTTTTAACAAGATGATCTAAATCCCTAAAAATAACAAGAGTTCTTTCAGGAAATATTTCCAGGCTTTTTTCTAAAGAGTTTAGATATATATTAACAAGCTCATTTCCTGATTTATTTTCAAGATATTCATTATCATTGTAAGGAACAATAGAAGATTTTTGCACCATATCCCAAAGTTCAGACATCTCATACCTGAGTTGAATATCTCCTAATTGTGATATCTCATTATTAATGAGATTGCATATCTGCATAAGTTCATCATCAATTTTTTGCATAAATTCCTGACATTCAAATTCAGCAATATAACTTTTAACTAACCTGGCTACCATGCTTGTCTTATTTAGTTTTATACTGTTTATTAAGTCTTCAGCTTCTGCTACATAATATAATTCAAAAGTTTTTCTGCCTATTTCATCATTATCCAGACTTATCCTGCATTCAAGTATACCCTCATATTCCATATATTTAGAACATGAAAAATATTTTCTGATTATTTCAATTATTCGATTTTTTTCAATTATATTACTTCCGCAAAACTGCATAACAGGACAGTATTCAATTTCTATATGCTTTATATCATTGTCAATTTTCAGCTTCATATTATTATCATTCGCTCCACTCCGAGTATTTCTTCAGTCTTTGTTTTATTTCCAACCAATATCTTCATATCGTCATATTGCTTTTCCGTTACAGAAAGTAATCTTACATTTCCTTTATCCGGTATAAACTTTTTTATTCGGTTCTCCAACCTATCCGCATATTCTCTCGAAGGACATGTTCTGACATAAATGGAATATTGCATCATAGCAAATCCTTCTATCAACAAATTTTTTCTGAAATTCCTATAGGCTTTTCTCTCTTTTTCCGTATCTACCGGAAGATCAAACATACACAACACTTTCATTATATTATACTTCATAGCCACCTTCTATTTCGTAATTTTCCACATTCGGAAATTCTATCTCAATATTTTTGCCGCTAATGTATGCTGCTGCCTGCTCTACATATCTTTCTAGCATATTACCTACATACATATTTTTATTGTTATATAAGACCTTGTTATTTACAATATTAACAAGTTTTCTCCTATGCTCCTGTTTGAAATACTTTTCTCCGTCCAAAAGTCTGTATGACAACAAATCCACAAATGGTCTTATAGGTTCCATTAAATCATCAACTAAATTAAACCTGTTATATTCATTTTTGTGATGTATACCTATTTGTGTATTCAATCCATATCCAACACATAGTCTTGAAATATACGAACGTATTATAGAATATCCATAATCAAGACCTGAATTTAACAAAATATTATCATTTCCTCTTGAAAAAGTAGAATTCATCATGGTATTAAAATATATTTTGGCAGCATGTGCTTCCCTATTGGTAGGATCTCCGCTCAGAACATCGTTTTTTAATTGTTCCAGCTTACATATTATTTCAGCTTCCTTTTGAATAATCTTTAAAACATTTTTCTGATTATTAATTTTGGCTTTTACAATCTGCACCCATAAATCATCATAAAATTTTTGTTCATTATTGATTTGGAACCCCAAGATTTTAGATGCTCTGCTATGATTATCATACGCACCAAAACTACCAATCGGTAAATGTTCCATATTGCATACAATTAATTCTATCCCCTTATCGGCCAATACACTCATCATCCTTGCGGTAATATTTACAGATAAATTGTCCAATACAATAACCGATATATCATCTAATGGTATCCAGATATCATTTTCTTCTTTTTCAATAACCAAATTATTCAATTTTAAATGAACATACACTTCACTTTCTATTAACAAAACTCTAAAAGCCATTCTTCCTCCACGTAAAAAAAGGAGTGCCCGTCGGCACTCCTTGATTTCGGCATAAAGCCTTATTTTAGTAGATCTGAAAAAATTAAGTGATTATAAAATTTCTAAATCTACTGTAAGTATATACCAGACGCATTATTAAGTCAATAATTATTTGCAAACAAACGAAAATTCTTCTTTTTCACACTCGTAACAGTTACCAAGAATATCTGTTCTGATTTTCTTAACCATTTTTGTTTTTGACAAGCCTATAAGGTGCTGTTTTTCAAATTTAGGTGCATCTACAGGTTTAGTTTCAACATAATTTTTTTGTTTTGGGATAGTCCTTGATAAAAATCTCTCGGTAAAAAATTCCCCATTTTTTTCATATTTGATGATATCATTTTTATAAAATGACAGTCTGAATTCATATCCTAATTTTTCAAGGTCATCAATTGTCTGTTCAGGCAAAATCATTTTTTCACTTACAAGAGCTTTTCTATAAGCTTCCATATTTACTATCTCTTCATCGCCCTTGCACTTAATATCTGATTGTTTAATACCCACAAAATAATATAATTTATCTGTTATGTTGTAGTATACATCCATTCTGTATGGTACAAGGGATTCCAAAATTACCTTTTTACTATCCTTTGCATATCCATATTTATGAGAAATATCGATACAAGAGCCCACTTCTCCATCCATATAACTTATCTTGGTTACTTTAGGTCCGTTATGTTTTTTTGAATATTTTCTTATAACATCACCGGTCTCTTCTTCATATTTGACAAAAGGATTTGTTGCGTCTGCATATTGTTTCATGATATCCATCAGAATCTGAAATGTCTTAGGGTCGTTTCTGTACATCAATATGTCATTCTTCTTACTTTTTCCATTTGACTCTGCCAGAAGTTTTTTCAGACTATCAAATCCGCTTTTTGTTCTGATATCTGCCGTTCTTGAAATTTTATATATTTTACCATCTATTTCTCTTGTTCCATATATTGTCTGATTGCATAAACCTCTATTACATTTTGAATCAACTGCATGCCAGTATTTAACCTTTTTCTCAGCATCCTCAATATGACGTTTAATCTGGCTCCATTTATTTCCGTAAAGATAATCTTTATAAACATCTTCCTGCATATTTTCATTCCACATACGTTTATCAAGAATTTCTCCGGTTTCAAAATCAATAAACGAACCCTGTAATTTATGAAAAGCATCATATCCAAGCTGTGAATAACATAATAACATAGCATCTACTGCGTGATGGCTGTATGACTCATCCCTGTCTTTTTCAATATGTAAATTTACTCTCATCTGATGAGTGAACCTTCCTCTGATAACTTTCACAATCGTTCCGGTCTGTTTTGAACTAAAGAAATCCTGCAATGTATTCAATATTACTCTTGAAGCATACCTTGTATCATTGAGATTTCTATTTATAAATTTCTTTAAAACATCATACTTCGTTATATCTTCCATAAAAAGATAATTAGCTTTTTTTGCCTTTTCTATTTTAAGTCCAAGAATATAATTTTTGTATTCTTCCCATCCCCAATCTCTTGTAATTTTAGAAAGATACATATATGGGGTATTAACTCCTTTTTCCTGATTTTCCACCTTATAAACTAATGTTTTATTAATTCTACTGTCTACAAATGAAACGGATAAAGGTATGATATGGTCAACTTCAAACATATCCGGATGATTAACCAAGTCAAATATATCTATTTTTCTTCCTGAATAAGGGCACACACCTCCCTGTTCATTCCATAATTTTAATTTAAGAGCCAGTCCTTTGTGATTTCTAAAATCTTTATCTTCAATCCTAAGCCCATACTCTGCATATATCTTTTTAGTAATCTCTTCAAGTTCTTTCTCGTTCTTCCTCTGGGTATCTTTGATTCTCTTTTTCTGTTCCTCTGTGTTACGCTCTCTTGGCATCTCAACTACTACTTTTTCAGGCATACCATATTTCTTAATTATTGCATTTACTATTCTTATGGCAATATGAATTGATTTAACAACAACCGGATTGTATATATCATCTTTTGCAATATCTACCGGTATATATTGACAATCCTTAAATAAATCACCTTTTTTCTTAAAAACACCCATTTCAGTTAATAATTGCATCTGTTCCTTAGGCTGTTCATACATAGCCGGAATCAATTCTTGCATAATTTTTAGTGAAAAAGAATGCCACTTAGAAAATAATTTACCATTTTTCTTCCTAACATCTGCAAGACAATTCACAACATCATTGTCCAACCCCAACTCTGATAATGAGTTTACAATCATATCTCTTTCTGTATTAATAGTAAGTATCCGTCCTATATCATCAAGAGTGTCTCTGGATAATAAATTGATATCGTACTCTATCTTTTTAAGTTCTTTTCTAAGTTTATTGTACATTTCAAAGCAATGGAAAATTTCTTTTTCATCCTTATCAATTCTTGCACCCTCTAATGTCTCTATATCCTCACCAATTATTTTCTTAATGATTTTACGCATATTAATAGAATCACTTGTCTTAAGAGTATCTACTATCTTACGTTTTTCATCTTCTTCAAGCTTTCTTCCATTCACAATAAGATTATTAAGATCATTAAGCACATTAAATTCTTGTGCTGTATATGAAGCCGCCGCTGCTCGTAATTCTTCATTATACACAGAGCATTTTCCTATTAATTTCTCAAACAAATTTTTATCCGTTTTATATGTACCATCATCATTCAGCTTAGTCGTATATATACCATAGTCAGTTCTTGAATTATCATTACCGGGTCCAACATAATATTCACGTTTTCTATCAAAAATTTTCATATAATTTTCAATAAACTTATCAGTGATTTCAGAATGAAATTTTTTCTGAGTATCCAATATTGAAGTAATTTCTTTTCTATATGATGATGTTGTAAACACATTACATAATGTAACTTTTTCTCCATTAATATCTGCTACAAATTGTCCTCTATAGTTTCCATATTTACAATATCTTTCATACTGTATCTGACACGGAAATTTTTCTTCAAGTTCTTTTTGATTTATAGCTATACTTTTTGAGTAGTCTGTACCATCATTTGCATTATCACCAAAATCTTCAAGATAAGATATTCCTCTATGTTTCAGTTCATTAAGTAATACTGTATATATCTCATCCATACTAAGTTCTTCACTGATACCCTTTACGCGAAGAAGCAATGGCATATTATCAATATCTCCAGGAATGCTAAATCCAAGTGACTTCCACATTTTAGCAAAGTCAGATATTCTGGTTCTCAGCCTTCTTTTGAGACGCCTCATCTGTCTAAATGACCGTCTATCCTTATTGTTTTCCGCCTCAGCCGCAGTGAATATATTGGAACATGACTCTATAACTTGAAGTGTTTCCAAATCAATTACTGCCCATCCTACTGATGCAATTCCAATATCCAATCCTAATACATAATTCATAACATTACCTCCAATTTTTTTCACATCAAAAATGCCACCTGCACCAAAGTACAAGTGACATCTTTCTATCTTATCTTCGCATGTCCCCTAGATTATACTCCGGTGCTACATTATGTGTATTAGCTCTTAATTCCTCATCTGTAAAAAATATAGGAATATTATACCAATAATTGTATTTTTTTACAAGCAATTTTTGTATGCATTCTGTATTCTATATCCAGCCAACCATTCTCCAACGTGCTCTAATCTCTCTTACAGGCCTACCGCGTCCACTCCGTGAACGGCTTCTTCATGGGTGAACTTTTCATATTCAAGCTGGCTTATAAGTTCATCTCTTGACATTGGCACCGATTCCATGTAGGATTGCGCTTTAATGACAGCCTGTGCCATCCAGTCGCCACCACAGTTATCTATGGCATACCGGACTTCATCAGATGTGAATTCTTCGTATTCAAGTTGTTCCGTAAGACCAAGTTTAGAAAATCCCATATTGCATCCAAGGTAAGACTTGGCAGACATAAGTGCCTGTTTTTTCCAGTCGGCACCGCAATTGTCAAGGGCGTACTGTATCTGATTTGCATCATATCCCTCATATTCAAGCTGACCTTTGAGACTTTCTTTTGAAAAACCGCCCATATCCAGATAACTTTTTGCACTCTTTAGTGCATTGGATTCGCCGGCCGATACATTAGAGGCAGGAGTTGTCGGCTGGGCAGCAGGTTTGGTAGCTGGTGGTGCAGGTTGTTCTGCGGGCTGCTTTGCAGGCTGTTCTGCAGGTTTCTCTACAGGCTGTTTTGCGGGTTGGTTTACAGGCTCATTGGGCGTAATCTGATTGCCATTGATCAGATTAATCTTATCAACGTATACAGCCGGAATTGATATAGTCTGTCCGAGAACCGATTCATACTGGAAAATGCCTACTGACGTTCCATAAATTTCAATATTATCATCTTCAAGAATACGGCTTGTTGTTATTTCTGGATTATAGCCTATAAGAATCACCTTATCGTAGTCTCCGTCAACGGCAAGGCGGATCTGATTCTCATCATCTCCTTCCATAAGCTGGACAACCTCTCCTGTAAAATATACAAGTTTTCCCTCATAATCCTTTGGATTACGGGAAATGTTATCGAATGTAATTCCTGTCTTATAATCACTATCGCTGTATGTCTGTCTCTCAGATGATTCGGTTATATCTTCTGCCGTTGTAGAATACTCAGTCTTATTCTTTTTGTGTGTTGTTGTCTCCTCTTCAGATTCATTAAAAGTTGCTGTTTTGCCACATGCCCATAACATGCAGCATGCAATAATCGTTAATAACAATACTGACAATTTCTTCATAATAGTTACCTCCATAATAAAATTGATGTTGCTCCCACCGGCCCCTTGATTTATTCATATTTTATCATTTTTACCTGTCCCAAAAAAAGGACTGGCAAATCTAAGGTAATACGCAAAGTTACAGTATAGGAAAAAGTGTGAATACATGTTATAATACCGGTAGTTAGTCTTAAAAGGAGATGAAAACAATAAAAAAGAAATTCAGAATTACATTTAATGCACCGGTAGTATTAGGTTTAATTTTTATATGTTTTGCGGCAACACTACTGGGAGAAATTACAAATGGTAGAAGCACAGCATTATTTTTTATGACATATCACTCATCATTATTAAATCCTCTGACCTATATAAGGTTTATAACACATGTTTTTGGGCATGCAGGCTGGGAGCATTTTATCGGTAATGCGACATATCTTTTATTATTAGGACCGGTATTAGAGGAAAAATACAAATCCAGAACATTAATTGAAATAATAATCATTACGGCACTGGTTACCGGTATTATCAACTATATCTTTTTCCCTAATATTGCACTATGCGGAGCCAGCGGAATTGTCTTTGCCTTCATTATTCTGGCTTCATTTACCGGATTTAAAGATGGTGAAATTCCTCTGACATTTATTCTTGTTGCCACCATATATATAGGCCAGCAGATATATGACGGAATTACAGTTAATGATAATGTGTCGCAAATGGCTCATATTACCGGCGGACTGGTAGGTTCAATAACAGGATATATTCTTAACAAAAAAACAGTAACCCAGTAATTTACTGTCCTCACCTGCGCGGCAATATGTTCCACACAAAGAAAACCGGGTCAGCTTTACGCCGACCCGGTCTTTATATTAAACGTTTCCTACACTTCATCCCTATAACTCTGCGGTTATGTACCTTAACCAAATATTGCCTCTGCAAGTTCCTGCATAGTCATTTCAATATTCTCTAAATCTGACTTATATAAAGTAACCGAAAGGAAGTATCCATTATCCTTTGTAATGACTGCACTATACTCTTCATTTTCGCTTGGTGACTTTACTCTCTTGAAAGTTCTTTTATAGAACTCGACTGTACCATTAGGTGTGTCAAGTGTATCTTTTAATTTTTCAATCTTGTCATATTCGAATTCGCTTTTATCGACTTCCCATTCATCACCTTCTATATAGTGTTTTACCCATCCTTCTGTATATGGGGTTACCCACACAGAAATATCATCTGTTTTCATGACAAAACAGTTCTCATCAGTATACTCGTCATATACTTCAAATCCATCAACAAGGTTAACTTTTCCGATTACATTTCCGTCGTAATCCTCAATTTCATATTTGCTCTTTTCGGATACATCTGAATCGTCTTTTTTGTCATCTTTCTTTGTATCTTCCTTTGAAGGTTTTTCATCATCTTTGTCAGGAGTTGACTCTTCTTCATCTTTCTTATCATCTGAATCGTCTGCGTCCTTAATTTCATCCGGAAGCTCAACCTTAGTCTTGCCGAAATCGGAGAATTCAAATGTAACGCTTGCTTCATTAATGCTTAATAAGTCTTTAACATTAACATCTTCTGTTGAAGATACTTCAAGAATCTTGCCGATGCAGCTCTTTAAATCAATTGAAATGGCTGTAATAGTGTCATTATCTCCGTCAATTGTTACTGTGATTGCCACATCTTCTAATAAATCAATAATTTTTGATATATCAAAATCTTCCTCTGAAACACTGCCTAAACCTGAAAGGCTGTTTTCGATAGCTGACTTAATATCATCTTCCTTATCGCCAAGAATTTTGTCAAAATCAAGCTTGGCTTCTACTGTGTAGATACCATTCTTTTCAGAAACTACATCTGCTGTTTTGATAAAATCTGTAATTGCTGTTACGCTACGTAAGCTTGCAATCACATCTGAAAGATTTGTATCTGACTCTTCCTTCATCCATTTTTCGTCATCAAAATCATATTCATAGACATACGCTGTATTGCCTTCTTTAACAAGATAAGTCTTGAGTTCATCGCTGTCTTCAGCAATATCAGGAATTTCTGCGTATGATTTTCCCTCTGCATAACCTGCTTCATCACAGATTTTAAGAGTTCCGTTTATGCCTGCCTTAGCTGATGACTTAAGGTCCGATTCTTTAAGTTCACCTTCTTTAATAGCTGACTCAATCATTTCTTCAGTCATTCCCTGCATAATAAGAACCTGTTTTAAATCTAAATCAGCATCTAATTTTGCATCGAATGATACTGTGAAGTTTTCTAAACCTTCTTTGTTAGCTGCTACTGCTTTGACAAGGTCATCAGCACTCTTGCTGCCTTTTACCGTGTCTTCTGAAGACTGGTTCTCACCTGTGCCAACCTTCACTTTCTTGCTGCCACATGCTGCCATACCGAGTGTAAGTGCAATACACATCATGGCTACAAGAATTTTTTTAAATAATCCTTTTTTCATTTTGTCTGCTCCTTTAAAAATTTTAACTTTTAAGGTATTAAAACCAAAGCGCGTTCTGATTGTAGCACGGAAAATTTTACTAATCAATATACGTTTTAGCGAAATAAAGCATCCTATTTCCGATAAAATAGCATTTATTCACAAAAAAAACTGCAGAAGAAGGGCATTTCCTCCTCTGCAGCCGATATCAGATTGTTATATAAGTATTATATTTTAATTTTCTTAATTTTCTTTCCATATCCACGGCATTATCAAGATTTTTGTATGCACCTACCTGCACTTTATAGAGGTCATCCTGATAAATAATAAATGCGGGATACCCCATATCCAGCAACGGTTCCAAAAGTCGGTCCGCATTGTCACGGTTTCTGAAAGCCCCTACCTGGACACGGTATAATTTGTCACAGGTGCATCTGCTGCTTTCCCTGTCTTTTTCATACAATCCCTCGTATGGGTCTTTTATATTACTTTCATCCGGCGCAGGCTGTACATTATTATCCCTTGACGCTGTGCCGGAACCTATGGTTTTTAATATTCCATCGGCTAAAACACACA
>ERZ779829.983-NODE-983-length-11477-cov-2.085011_pt1 | contig 11477 bp, 8 predicted proteins | sample MGYA00511562_ERZ779829 | MGnify/ENA primary metagenome ERZ779829 (study PRJEB29588, sample SAMEA2151677) | human gut metagenome | biome: human gut; feature: human-associated habitat; material: faeces | place: Denmark | collected 2008/2010 ... | reverse complement strand
ACGTATTACCATTAACGTAGACGGAAGAGAATATGATATCCGAGTATCTAATCTTCCTACAGTATATGGCGAGAAATGCGTTATGAGAATTGCGTCCAAGGAAGGATTTAACATTGATAAATCAAAACTTGGACTTACACCGGCTGATCTTAAGGTATTTGATGATATATTAAAGAATCCACATGGAATTATTCTTGTAACAGGACCTACAGGATCTGGTAAATCTACAACTCTTTATACTGCGTTAAGTGAACTTAATACAGAAGATGTTAATATTATTACTGTTGAAGACCCGGTTGAGGCTAATATTGATGGTATTAATCAGGTTCAGGTTAATAATAAAGCAAATCTTACATTTGCAACTGCATTAAGATCAATCTTACGACAGGATCCGGATATCATTATGATTGGTGAGATCCGAGATGGTGAGACAGCCGAGATTGCGGTACGAGCTTCTATCACAGGTCACCTTGTTGTCAGTACACTGCATACTAACAGCACAGCAAGTTCTGTTGCCCGTCTTGAAGATATGGGAATTGAGTCATACCTCATAGCTGATTCACTTGTTGGTATTATCGCCCAGCGACTTGTAAGAAAGCTGTGCGACTGCAAGATGCCTAAGGAAGCAACTGCATCAGAGAAGCATATGCTTGGACTTAATCCTGATGAACCATATACAATATATGAGCCATGTGGCTGTAAGCTGTGTAATGGAACAGGATACTATGGACGACTCGGTATATATGAGATTATGAAGATAACACCGTCTATAAAGAGACTTATATCAAGGCATGCAGAAGCAGAAGAGATTAAAAAGCAGGCTATAAGTGAGGGCATGAATACGCTTAAGATGGCTGCGGTTAATGCGGTTAAAGATGGTGTCACAACTATAGCTGAGATGGTTAAAGCAACTTATGAAGCTGAAGAAGATGATTCAAGACCTAAGGCAGCAGATACATCAGCTTCTTCTGGAATATCAGTTTCTTCCGGAGTAGAAGAAATTGAACTTGAGCAGATTGACTAAGAATCTGCCAGATATACAATTATAGATATATGGGGGCTTAATAATGTTTACTGTAGAGCAATTACTTTCGATAGCTAAAGAAAAGAAGGCAAGTGATGTGCATGTCACTGTAGGACTTCCACCAAGAGTCAGAATTAATGGTGAACTTGTGGATCTTGATTATCCTAAGCTTTCACCAGATGACTGTGAAAAGCTTATTCTTGATATTATGGATGACAGGCAGCAGGCAATGTTTAAAGACAGAGGAGAACTTGATTTTTCATTCTCTGTTCCTAATATTGGACGATACAGAGTTAATGTATTCAGACAGAGAGGGTCTGTGGCATGTGCCATGCGTATTGTAGGAACAGAGATTCCTAAGCCGGAAAGTCTTGGTGTTCCAAAGTCTGTTGTTGAATTGTATGCCAAGAAAAGAGGACTGGTTCTGGTAACGGGTCCAACAGGTTCCGGTAAATCTACAACACTTGCTTCTCTTATAGACAAAATTAATGATGAACGTAATGCTCATGTAATAACACTAGAAGACCCAATTGAGTATCTTCATTCGCATAGAAAAGCAATGATTAATCAGAGAGAAATCGGTCTTGATACGCATTCATATGCTGATGCACTACGTGCAGCACTGCGAGAAGATCCTGATGTAATTCTTGTAGGAGAGATGAGAGATTATGAGACTATCAATGCAGCAATTACAGCTGCTGAAACAGGACATCTTGTATTATCAACACTTCATACAAGAAGCGCTACACAGACAGTTGAGCGTATAATCAGTGCATGCCCTATTGAGGCGCAGTCTGCACTTATAATACAGATTGCATCTGTATTAACTGGAGTTGTAACACAGACACTTGTACCTCGTGCAGAGCAGGAAGGACGAATTGCTGCAACAGAGATTATGCTTAATAATACAGCAGTATCTAATCTTATTAAAGAGAAGAAGACTAATCAGATTCAGACCGTTCTTCAGTCAAATATGCAGACAGGTATGCACACAATGAACTATTCGCTTGCTAATCTTGTTAAGACAAGAGTTATTTCAAGGGATGTAGCTTTGAAGTTTTCAGAGAATCCAACGGAACTTGCTAAAAGTATATAATAGTAACTTGTAGTGCTATTCAGTTTTAAAACTTTGCGAATAGTGTACAAAATACAGAACAACAAAAAATCATTTGAAAATAAAGCCATTCTACTGTATTATAGGGTTAGATTTATTACGGATAACACTATAGTACGGCTGAAAGGCTTTTTTTATGAAAAGAATTAAATTAGTTAACAGGATTTTTTACTGTATATTTTTATTAGGATTTCTGCTTTTTATGGCTTCAGGATTTATATTCAGCACTGTAGATAAGGTGACACCGGCAGATAAAAGAACGAGTGTCGTAGTTAAACCAGAGGATACAAGATATATTGGAGATGACACAATTGAATATCATGTGAAGATTAGAGCAAGTGCAGGAAATAATAATGCACTGGCATTTGTAAGCAGGCATCAGGAAGTGGAAGTATATGCAGGTGGAAGACTTATATATTATATAAAAGCGCATAGTTCTATATATGGGACAACTACTGGAACTAATTATACAATTGTGAACATTCCTCCATATACAACAGATATAACTGTAAGGCTTACTAATGTATATGCTGGTCATAAGATAAGAGGAACAACATTTGAATATGGTGACGAGACAAAACTTATAAAAGAGCTTATTGCGAAATCGCTGCCATCAGCAGTACTTAGTTCGTTTATAATAATAGTTGGATTTGCTATGATTGTATTATGGATTTTCTGCAGAAAGAAGATTGCACAGACACAAGCACTGTTTTATTTTGGTATATTTGCAATGATTATAGGTGCATGGGCTCTTAATGAGACTGATATTGCAACAATTCTTGTGGAGAACAGGAAGATAGGTTCACTGATAGGGTATATACTGCTTATGATGATGCCTATTCCTTTTATGCAGGCAGAGAAGAATTTTTTCCAGATAGGGAAAAGTGCTCTGAATAATATCTTATGCGCCATATATGCTGCAACAGCTGTAATACTGCTTGTATGTCATATGACAGGTGTGTGGGAGTTTAAGAACAGCGTGTACATTATACATATGATGCTTGCTATGTCACTTGTATATTTCTGGACAGTTCTTATTAAAAGAGTATGGGTTAAAGGCTTTGACAGGAAAGTAAAGGCTAATATTGTAGGTGCGGCTGCACTTGGAATTTCTATGATTGTTGATCTTATTGCATATTATAAGGGAATGCAGCAGACAGATCTTATAGGAAAACTGGGTATTCTTATATTTATTATTGTGCTTGGTTATGAGAGCATATCAGAAGCATTTGAGAAGATTAAAGAAGGCCAGAAGGTGGATTTCTACAAAGAGATGGCTGTAACTGATACTATGACAGGGGTTTATAATCGCTCTGCATTTGAGGAGTGGGAACAGGAAACTTCTGATTATGAAGGGTATTCTATAGTGACATTTGACCTTAATAACCTTAAGTGGTGTAATGATAATCTGGGGCATGCAGCAGGAGATGCCTATATACAGGCATCAGCCAGAATTATTAAAGAGATATTTGGCAGACATGGTAAATGTTATCGTATAGGTGGGGATGAATTCTGTACTGTAATTAATCAGAAGCAAAAAAGCTTTGATATTGGAAGACATGTAAAGCAGCTAAGGGAACTTGAAAAGTATACTGAAGAAGAACTTGGAATCAAAGACCTTAATGTGCAGATTGCATGTGGTTATGCCGAATATGATATAAAGACAGATAAGAACTTTGAAGATACAAGAAGCAGAGCAGATAAGAGAATGTATGAGAGTAAGAGAAGATTGAAAAGAGAGTAAATTATGGATAAATACGGAATTTTAAAGCATTATTTTGGGTATAATTCATTCCGTCCGGGTCAGGAAAAGTTAGTTGATGCTATTCTTGCAGGGCAGGATGTGTTAGGAATTATGCCTACAGGTGCGGGAAAATCATTATGTTATCAGGTGCCGGCATTGTTAATGTCCGGCATTACTCTTGTTGTGTCGCCACTTATATCGCTTATGAAGGATCAGGTTGGAGCACTTAATCAGGCAGGTGTACATGCAGCTTATATTAATAGTTCTCTTACAGATAATCAGATAACTAAGGCACTCGCATTTGCAAAGCAGGGACGGTATAAAATCATATATGTTGCACCTGAAAGGCTGGAAACCTGGGGCTTTCTTGATTTTGCCACGCATGTAGAGATATCTATGATTACTGTAGATGAAGCTCACTGTATATCACAGTGGGGGCAGGATTTCAGACCAAGTTATCTGAATATATTGTCTTTTGTTAAGAAACTGGCAAGGCGTCCTATAATAAGCGCGTTTACAGCTACAGCGACAAGCAAAGTAAGAGATGATATATTGCAGATTCTTTCACTCGAAAGACCTGTAATACTTACGACAGGTTTTGACAGAAGCAATCTGACATTCAAGGTCAAGCATATTAAGGACAAGGATTCATATATACTTGACTACCTTGTAAGCCACAGACAGGATAGTGGAATTATATATTGTGCTACAAGAAAAAATGTTGAAAAAGTCTATGACATGCTTAATGCTAACGGACTTTCTGTGACTAAGTATCATGCGGGTCTCTCAGCAGAAGAAAGAAAAGAAAATCAGGATTCATTTATATATGATATCAAGCCAGTTGTTGTTGCAACTAATGCATTTGGAATGGGAATTGATAAGTCAAATGTAAGATTTGTAATTCATTATAATATGCCGCAGTGTATAGAGAATTATTATCAGGAGGCTGGACGTGCCGGAAGAGATGGAGAGGATTCAGAATGCGTATTGCTGTATTCTCCGCAGGATATTATGATAAATAAGTTTTTCATAGAACATAGAGAGCCTAATCCTGATATGGATGCAGAAGAACAGGCACGTCTTATGATTCTTGATAAAAGAAGGCTTAATGCAATGGTCGATTACTGCAAGACAACAGGCTGTTTAAGAGAGTATATACTTAAATATTTTGGAGAAAGACCAGACAATCCAAAGGGTGGAAGATACAACTGCCATAACTGTTCTAACTGCGTTATTGATGAGGCAGAACTGGAAGCAGATGAGGCTTATATGTATCCGGGAAACCGTTTCAGTGCACCTGTATCAAGGAATGCTGCAATGGTGGCAGACAGAATGAAGCGTTCTGCAGCAGCTGCAAAATCAGCATATGCAACGTCTAAGTCAAAGAAGCCGGAGGATGCACTTAATGACAGAGGCGTTATGTTGTTTAACAGACTGCGTGAGTTAAGAAAACAGATAGCTGTTTCAGTAGGTGTTCCGCCATATGTAATATTTTCAGACAGGACGCTTATAGATATGTGTCTTAAAGTTCCGTTTAATGAGGAAGAAATGCTGTCAGTAAGCGGTGTTGGTGAGAATAAATATGAGCGCTATGGCAAGGTGTTTATGGATGAAATATACGATTTTCTTGATGGAATGAAGCAGAATCTGGCAAGATGAGATTAAAGTGTTTATGGACAGAAGAATGAATGGGAGATATGAATGAAGAATTATAAGATGATAATCACTTATGATGGTACAAGGTATTATGGTTGGGAACATCAGCCAACTACAGATATGACAATTCAGGGAAAGTTAGAATCAGTCCTTTCTGCCATGATAGGAACTGAGGTTGAGGTTATAGGTGCAGGAAGAACAGATGCCGGAGTGCATGCAAAGGGAATGGTAGCCAATGCACATATGGAAACAAAGATGAAGGAAGATGAGATATGCGATTATATGAACAGATATCTTCCAGAAGATATTTGTGTGCAGGAGGTTCGTGTTGCATCTGACAGATTCCACAGCCGTTACAATGCGCAGGGGAAAACTTATTGCTATACATGTTATGTTGGGGATAAGAAGCCTGTATTTAACAGAAAATATGTCAATATAATTGAGGGTAAGCTGGATGTTGATGCCATGAAGAGGGCAGCAGACATACTTACTGGAGAACATGATTTTGCATCATTTTGTGGTAATCCCAAGATGAAGAAATCGACAGTCCGTGAGATTTATTCGATAGATGTTTCTTTAAAGGGTTCATTCCTTAATCTTACATATCATGGAAGCGGATTCTTGCAGTACATGGTAAGAATCTTAAGTGGTACACTTCTTGAAGTTGGACAGGGAAAGAGAACACCAGAGAGTATGTATGAACTTTTAGAGGAGAGAAACAGAAGCCTTGCAGGTGCAACTGCGCCGGCGAAGGGACTGTGTCTTCTGAAGGTTGACTACTCGAAGGAGGCTTGATAGTCCGGACGCCGTACAGTGTGCTGTGGGAGGGCGTGAGATGTCCTTAGGCATCTGCCCTCAGGATTCTTATGTCTAGTGAAACTAAATGCCGCAATCTGCTAAGTTTATAATGGGACTTGTAATCAAACGCGCTTCGCTTGAACGAGATTACAAGCCACAATCTTTAGCAGATTGCGGCATTAACTTTCACACGACATAAGAATATTCGGGCATACACCTAAGGACACCACACACCTATCCCACAGCACATTGTACGGCTGACTTCTTCTTCACCAAGTAGTCAGCCTCCGGACGAATGCTCGCCTGCGGCATTGCATTCTGAGTGGGGCTGGTGAAGTGCGTGATGTCTTCTGCTGATAAGATACGTTTGCACCAGCCGTGGAAGGCTTGGCTGCCTAGTAGCGGGGTGGTGGCTTTGAGATTGGGAGATGTTATGCAAGACCGATTTATGCCGAACCGTGTGTAAGTTAATGCCGTTATATACAAAAAGTGCTGTGTAAAAATCTCGTTCAAGCGAAGCGCGTTTGATTTTTACACAGCTAAAAGACATTGTATATGACGGCATTTACTTACACTAGGTGCAGGCATCCATGAGGTCTTGTATAACATCTCCCAATCTCAATGCCCACCTTTGTACTAATTAAAGCACCTTCGACAAGAAATCCTTCAATCTCTCACTCTTAGGATTGCCAAAGAATTCTTCCGGAGCCCCCTCTTCATTGATGACTCCATCGTAGAAGAACATGCATCTGTTGGCAACTTCTTTTGCAAATCCCATCTCATGAGTTACGACAATCATTGTCATTCCTGATGCGGCAAGTTCCTTCATGATTGCGAGAACCTCACCAACCATTTCAGGATCAAGTGCTGATGTCGGCTCGTCGAAAAGCATTATCTCAGGATTCATTGCGAGTGCCCTTGCGATAGCAACTCTCTGCTTCTGACCACCACTTAACTGGTTAGGATAAGCATCGGCTTTGTCAGAAAGTCCTACTCTTGCAAGAAGTTCATCAGCTTTCTTATCAGCTTCTTCTTTGCTCATAAGTCCAAGCTTAGTAGGAGCAAGAGTTATGTTTCTTCTTATAGTCATATTAGGGAAAAGGTTAAAATGCTGGAATACCATTCCTATTTTCTCTCTTAATTCATCCACATTTACGCTTTTATCTGTAAGATCCTGTTCATGGAATAATACATGACCTTCTGTAGGAGTTTCAAGAAGGTTAAGCGAACGTAAAAATGTTGATTTACCGCAGCCAGATGGTCCGATAATTGCAATAACCTCTCCTTTGCGGACTGTTGTATTGATTGATTCTAATACAACATGGTCGCCAAAAGATTTCTTCAAATCCTTAACTTCAAGTATGATTTCGTTAGTATTATCGCTCATTGTTTCTTAACCTCCTCTCAAGTTTCTTAACAAGCTGTGAAAGTCCCATAACCATTACAAGGTAAATGATAGCAACACCGATAAGTGGAAGCATTGGATCATAAGTTATGCTTCGGATAATATCGCCGCCTCTTGTAAGGTCGTTAAGACCGATATAACCGCTGATAGATGTTTCCTTTAACAGAACAATGAACTCATTAGCAAGTGCTGGGAGAACATTCTTGAATGCCTGTGGAAGAATAACGCTTATCATAGTTGTTTTATAAGAAAGACCAAGGCTTCGTGCTGCTTCAAACTGTCCGTTATCAATAGACATAATACCTGAACGGAATATTTCGGCAACATAAGCACCTGAGTTGATACCAAATGCAAGTATCGCAACAATAAGCTTGTCAATATGTACAGAACTGAATATTACATAGTAGATAATAAGCAGCTGTACCATAGTTGGTGTTCCTCTGATTACAGTAAGATAAATGTTACAAATAAAGTTAAGAATCTTCATGTGTCCTGTTTTATCATGGTTAGAACGGACAACTGCAATAAGGAAACCAATAACAACACCCATAAGTGCTGCAAAGAATGCAATAATTACTGTATTTAACAGACCCTTAAGAAGATAAGTGTATCTTGCTTCTTTGATGAAGTCTGTCTTAAACTTCTCGGCAAAGCTCATGCCTGATGCAGACGCATTGTCGTCACGTACAATAATAACCTGCTTAGAAGTTGTATAAGTAGTTGTGAAATCGATATTTTTCTTACGCTCATCAGTAACTGTCATACCAGCCATACCGAAATCAGCTTTACCAGAAGATACGGCAGTGATAATTGAATCAAATTCCATATCCTCAATTTTTAAATTCATTCCGAGGTAATCAGCAATAGCCTGTGCAATATCAGCGTCAATACCAATAATAGAACCCCCTTCATAGTACTCGTATGGCTTGAAGTAAGCATTTGTAGCCATAACAAGAGTTCCATTAGTACGGCTTATACCGTCTGGTGATTTGTAACCAGAAAATGTAGCATTATCGCCAACATAATCGTCAATAAGCTTCTGGATAGTTCCATCTGCCATAAGTACTTCAATAGCCTCATTGAGCTTTGCAGTAAGGGAATTGCCCTTAGCAACACAGATGGCATAATCCTCATTTGCAAATTCTTCTTCGAGAATTGTAAGGTCTGGATTAGCTTTAACAAATGCTAAAGCAGGCTGTTCATCAATAACAACAGCATCAGCTTTACCCTGCTTTAAAGCCTGTATAGCATCAGAACCTTTGTTGTATCTTGATACTGTTGTGCCAGAACCGTCAGTTTCGTAATCACTTACGAGAGTATCACCAGTTGTTCCTAACTGAACACCAATAGTCTTGCCTGCAAGATCATCTACAGAAAATACCGTGTTCTTAATCTTCTTGCCCTGACATGAAGTAAGAAGAACAGATGAGAACAAGAGAGTGAGGGTCGCAAAAACCAAAAGGAATCTCGACCTGTACTTTTTAAAATTCATTAGTAACTCCTTTCCATGTGAACTGTGGTGTATACGGACGCTGCAAAGCAAATATATTTAGTTGCGGAGCACGCTTTCGCTTCTTGTCGCTAGTAACGGACACTAAGTTCATCGCAATTAGGCTTTCTTCAAAAGCCGCTTGCGGTTTACTAAGTGCCGTCTGCTCCAAAGAGCATCCACAGCTAAATATATTCACTTTGCGACTGTGTATACAACAGTTCAATATAATATATTTCATTAATTATACACACATAGTAGGGAAATTAGCAATTAAAATATTTGCGATGGAAGAAAATATGAGCGTACAGATTAGGATTGGATGTTGAAGCAGAGGAATGCACAGAGAAAGTCCAAAAGGGAAGAAGCGGCGTGGTGGATTGGACGTTGAAGCGGAGGAATGCACGGAGAAAGTCCAAAAGGAACGAAGCGGCGTGGTGGATTGGACGTTGAAGCAGAGGAATGCACAGAGGAAGTCCAAAAGAAGAAAATATGTACATGGAAACAGCCGCCAGGCAGGCGTCTGTTCCCACAGATTGAGGTTATTAGTTAGTCTTGCTGCATATGCCATTGCAAGGTCCAGCGCATGCACCAGAGGAAGTCTGGCTGTTATTGCCATTATTACAAGAGTTCTGGCAGGCTGTGCTGTTAGTGTTAAGAGTGTCGGTGCAGTCATTCATGCAAGGCTTCTTGCAGTCTTTTTTTAAGTTACCTTCGCATGAAGGTGGACTTAAATCGAGAGGCTTGATGGCTCTGTCTAAGAGGTTTCCGCAAACAAACTTGATGCAGTCAGATTCTTCACCGGAAACAATACTTCCCTTAGGTGTTGAGATTCTGCCGGCACTTGTTACGCGGTATCCACAGAAGTAAAGGCTCTGTAAGATGAGAGTGAGACCTACAGTAACCTCGTCATCTGTAGTATCAAGACCTAAAAGCTTAGGTATTGCATAAAGGTTGAGTCCCTGGGTTACAACATTGGCAGATGACAAGAAACCTATACTGTTAAGTGCAGGCGTATAAACAGGTGGAGTTGCGTTATTCGAGTTGTAGGAAACTCCGTAAGGAGCGAATATTTCAAGGGTGACAGATGTCGGATTGGTATCTTCATCATAAGTTGCAGCAGTAGTTGAGTTAGGAAGGTAGACTGCCGTTGGGGTAAGAGTTGCTAATGCCCTGCATGACTCATCATAAAGCGTTACTGCAAATGTTACAGTAAGGTTGGCAAGTTTCACAGAGTAGCAGTTAGGCCTTCCGGCTATCTGGGTGATTTCAACATTTTCATCACCATAAGTGTAGGCTATATCTATAACACTGACTGATGCGTTGGTAGCTGTTGGATAAGTCGTTGAAATATCTGTGCCGACAGCGAATGTGGTACACAGATTAATACCTATCTCATCATAGATAAGAGGGGCAAGAATACTGAGTTCATCGGGGGAACCGCATATCGGGTTCGTGCATACATCAAAGCAGCCATTAGGCATGTTCTGCACAATATTGCTTACAATGCGGGTGGAACCACATTTGCTGCATTTACATTTAGCCATTATCTTTTCCTTCTTCGTTTCTTTACTACATTATATGTTCTATCTACATTCGCGTGACCATATAATAATATAAAAACGGGAGTGTCCTTTTATGGCAAATGTATACACAGCAGGCAGTGACAGACGGCTTATAATCTATAGCATATCACGATATATATTTTTGAGAACGGCGTACATAGACGGTATAGAACGCCCGATAATGCTTGTGTCAGACTTTTTGGACGGACTTTCAGATGTAGTGTTGGGAGACACAATATATTATGCATATCAGAACCAGAACGGAGATATTCTTGTTAAAAATGTGATGAACAACGAAGCACTTTTTCGTGTGAAAAGCAGCGAGAACCCAGATATGCACTGTCCACAGCTTGTAGTAAATAAAGACAGGTTAATGCTGTTTTATATGGTGACAAACCCGCTTACGGACAGACTGTCGCTGCGAGCTGTCTACCCACTGGAAGAAGGTGACAGTCTTAATATTCCTGTTGATTGTGAAAATGTTGATATGTATGAAGTGTTTGGAATGCAGGGAAAAGCATTTTTGTATGTAGACAGTTTCTACGAAATAACATCAGATGGGAAATTCATTAAATGTCAGGATACAGACATGCTGATGCAGAATGAACAGAAAATATCAGAGTACGAAAACCAGCTTAATACATATATGCAGGAAAACAGACAGGCAATACAGACAAAAAGC
>ERZ779829.973-NODE-973-length-11536-cov-2.517289_pt1 | contig 11536 bp, 1 predicted proteins | sample MGYA00511562_ERZ779829 | MGnify/ENA primary metagenome ERZ779829 (study PRJEB29588, sample SAMEA2151677) | human gut metagenome | biome: human gut; feature: human-associated habitat; material: faeces | place: Denmark | collected 2008/2010 ... | reverse complement strand
AATTTGCGCTATAATGAAAAAAGTCATTTTTAATTATATTTTCCATATTTTTCCTATTTTTACAGCCCCCTCTATTCTTCCAGAAGAACACATTCCACTTACAGCTCTTACAGATACTCCCCACTTTTCAGCAATTTCCTTACATGAAAGCATAACAATCTCCGTTCCCGACCGTTCACATGCACTCTGAATCAGCCCGTATGTGCAATAATCAATATTTCTTACAATATATTAATTAAATAATAAATCGTTCTATACTTTAAGTCAATATCCCCCAAAAGACTTAAATTTCCTATTTTTTCTAGGTCTTTACGGCTCTTCACTTCATGGCGAAATATGTCTTTTTTATTACATTTTGGTAACTTTTTGTGCCCCAAAATAATGTTTTTTCCATTTTTGCCTAGGGACTAGCACATTTTCAGCCCGGTTGCACACGTGAGAACGCTTTTTTTATGTGCAAAATTGCACGAAAAAAAAGCGTTCTCACGTGTGCAACCACTACAAAAAAACTCACATAGCTAAACTATGTGAGTTTTTTGGCTTATTTCAATACTTTTTTCTTGATAAAGTATATTTCTCCTACTACGACTACTAATACAATTGCTGCTAATGATATAATAAATGTTCTGTTATCTGTCAAACCGGTTGGTGGTGTAATATTTACTCTTGTCATATCATCATCTGATTCATATGGTTCATTCGGTGTTGCTGTTTTAGGGTCATAGTTACCTGGTGTTGCTCCATATATTTTTCTTGCTGTTTCTACTATTTCAACATGGTTACTTGCTCCAATACCATTTTCGTTACTTGCTAATAATTTACTTCCATAAATTTTTATACTTGTAGCTTCTCCTGCTTTTAACTCATTTCTTGCGAATTGATCTGTTATTGATATTGTATAACCTTTATTAATATCTGCTTTAACTTCATCTGAAACTAATTTTTTAGTTATATCATTTTCTTGCCAAGCTGATAATTGGTCTGCTGTAACCTTATTCCATCCAGCCGCACTATTGTTGTTTTCATCATATACTAAGTTATCATCCATGTAGTCTACTACTTTCTTGATTACTCTCTTCAATTCTTGGCCTGGAAGTTTTGTTCCATAGTAATAATAATCTGAATTTGTTGTATATTCATAATCTAATTCTGAATCATTCTTTATACTTACTGTATATTCAACTTCTAATGTAGCTCCTTGTAATAATTCATTATCGATTTCTGCAAGTACACTGCTTGGTAATGCTTTTACATATGGTAAAGCATTATCTGCTGTTTTTTCTATTTCGCTCCACCTATCATATAATTCTGCATCTGGTATTGTTTTATATGGATTTCCATTTATTAAAACTTGACCATTTGCTAATGTTACTTTAATATTTGAAATTCTCTTATTTGTTTCAAATTGTTGTCTTGGTCTTTCAATTATACCAAAATCTTGATATGGATTTACTGCATAGAATGTATCTGCTAATACTATTTTTCCATCTTTTATTACTACTATCTTACCATTATCTAAATTGTACTCATCTTTGTAGTCTGTATAAGATACTCTTTGGTTGAATCCTGAATTTTCTTTTACTTCACTATATTCTACACCTACATCGAAATATGCTGTATCTGCTGTCATACTGTCACTTGTATTAATATTTCCATTGTATACTCCGTTTTGTTCCTGTTTAGTTCTCTTATTTAAGTCATCAGCTGCATCTGAATATCTCTTACCTTCATATGGAATTATCCAGTTGTAATTTCCTTTTCTTTCATCAGCTTGACCTAATTTTAATGCATTTTTAATTACATCTGATGAAATTATTGTTGATTTATATTCTCTTGGATCTATTGCTTTTCCATTTATTGTTGTATTTGAATCATAAGTATATCTTATTAAATATCTTCCTGGTAATACTCCTAAGAATTTGTATTCACCATTTGCATCTGTTGTTGTAGAAGCATCTTTTGTTTGTGTTGTTTCTACTCCATTTGCAATTGAGATTTCATACAATTTTACAACTTCTCCATTTTCATTTAATAATTCTACTTTTGCATTTGCGACTTTATTTTCTTTATCTTGGAATATACCGTCACCAATTCTTTCTTTACCTGTATTTGTCTTATCTCCATTTATGCTACTATCCTCAAATACTGTTCCTGATAATCCTCTTGTTGGTTCTGCTTCTTGAATACCAAGTACTAATGATGGTGCTGAATCTGTATCATCTTCAAATGTTGTCATATCTAGTGTTTTATTTTCTATTTCGTAATTTCTTCCATTTAATTTTGTTGCTGTTGTTGTTCCATCATTTTGTAATTTTATTTCTACACTTCCTGGGTTTGAGTCATCATCAATTGCTGCATACGCTTTTCCACTTGATATTGATGAGAATGCATTTATTTCTGAAACATTATTTAGTGTTGTTTGTTTTTGTATTAATGCTTTTACTGCATCATTATTTAGTTTGAACTTGATGTAAACATCTACATATTCTCCTGGTAATATTTCTGTATTTGCAAGTGCTGTTGTATATGCTGCTTTATAAACATCACTTACTTTTGCCCTTCCATATTTGCTATCTCCCCATGTTGCATTTCCTGTTTTATTACCTTTACTATCAGCTATCCATGAATCTGCAACTTCATATCTTGCATCATAGTAGTTAGCTAATTCTTTTACTTTTGCATTTAATACTGTTGATTGGTTTTTAACTCTCATTTTATATGTTACATATAATTGCATTGAACCTGGTTTTAAATTTTCTAGTGCTAAGTCTGATTCATATATTCTTCTTGTATATATGTTCAATCCTCTGCTACTATAACTTCCTATTCCTGTTCCGAATTTTACTTCTACACCGAAATTATCTGTATTTTCTTCACTTGTTCTCTTTGCATATGTATATGTATTATTATAAACATTTTGACCATTATTTACTGCAATGTTCATTTCTGTTAAGTCAGAGCTTATTGCTAAGTCTGCTTGATTTCTTCTATGGACTCCTAGGTTAATTCCTGTTAATGTATCAGAACCTTTGTCTTTACATCTAGCATTCCAAGCTTCATCTAATTTGAATCCTGTTTGACTTGTTGATGCAATTACTGCATATTCTGATTTAGCTGCTGGTGTTACTTTTAATTTTGTCTTATTATCATTGTAACTATATCCCCATTTATCTTTGTATGTTGAAACATGGTCTGCAAAGTCATAACTTAAGTCATATGTTTTTTGATCACTACTATTTCTTGCAGTATCTCTTGATACAGTTGTGAAATCTTCATTTACACTTGCTCTGTCTTTTCTATCGTTTCTTCCACTTGGAACTTCTGTTGCTTTTGATGTATTGTCATAATTATTAGCTAAATAATCTTTTATTGCTTTTATTGATGTAAATCTTAATCCATCATATTCAAATTCAACATGATATTTGCTTAAGTCATCAATCTTTAAGTCCCCATTAGAAACTGTTAGATAATCCTTACTTGTATATGCTTCACCGTCTTTCTTTCTTGTTCCAAATCCATACCATCCGTCTGAATTTGTTGTTGTTTGTGCCACAACTTGGTCATCTTTGTATAGATATACTTTTAATCCTTCAATTAATGCATCTAAATCTTTGTCATATACATTATTTATTGAATTATCTTTTGAATTTGTCATTTCTTCCCATACATATCCTTCTATACGTATGTATTCTTGATGGTTTTTAATTGTGTAGTTCATTGTACCTTTCCTTGGTATCGTAAACTCTCCATCTTTATTTATTGTTGATTTTGAATCTCCTATAAATGTAACACCATGGTTCATTTCTACAACACCATTTTCATATGCTAAATATCCATAGTTTGGATTCTTCGTTTCTATGAATTTGTATGTTATTTTATCTGTACCATTTGTACTCATCAACAAATTTTGGATAGCTAATTGTCCATTAGCATCAGTTACAAATTTTGTTGCATCTTCCATCTTTGTAACATATTCTATTGATGGTGTTTTACTATTTTCTGCCGTATCATTTATTACTACATTTCCTGTTGCACTTGTTAAATATCCATTTTTATCTTTCGTACTATTTGTACATGTTCCTTTTACTTTTATGTATGTGTCTTTTTTATATGATGATTTTAGTACAAATTCTACTCCTGTTAATTTTTTGCTTTCTACTCTATCATCAACTTTCTTTATGCCTATATTTCCTACTTGTTTTTCGTTTCTAAAAATAACTTTTCTTACATCTAGTCTTTCAACTGTCGTTGTTAAATTGTTTACCTTTTTGGTATAACCATAATTATCATTTGAAAGTTCTTCTATTGTATACGTTATATTTGCTGTTCCATCGACTGTGCTTATCAAATTCTTTATGCTTATTTTTCCAGAACTATCTGTAACAAATTTTGTTGCATCATTTGCATTTGCCACATATTTTATTGATGGAGTTACATCGTCTTCTGTTGTATCATTTATTTTTGCACTTCCTACTACTTTTGTTGCATATCCATCTTTATCTTTAGTAATTGAATCTCCTGTTGCTCTTATTTTTATATATCCTTTTCCATATGATGATTTTATGGCAAATTCTACATTTTTTAGCAATATTTTTTGATTATCATAATCGATTTTAGAAATTTCTAAATCTCCTGTTTGTTTCATGTTTTTTATTGTAATTTCTTTTGTTTTTGTTCTTTCTATTGTTACATCTTTAAAATCTGCTAATTTTGTATATGCGTAATTTGTATTAGAAATCTCTTCTATTGTATATGTTATTGCATCTTTTCCATTACTACTTGTTAATAGATTTTTTATTTCTATTATTCCATTTGCATCTGTAACAAATTTTGTCGCATTTTCCTTTGATTCATTAAATACAGCAACTTTATCATCAGTATTGTTTGCACTATCATTTATAGTTGCACTTCCTACTATTTTTGTTGCATACCCTGTTGTTTTATCATTTGTTACTGAGTTTCCTGTTGCTTTTACTTTTACATATCCACTCGATGTTTTTAATACGAATGTTGCATTTTTTATATTTTTATTTGAATCATCAAAATCTTTTTTGTAAATTTTTAAGTTTCCTACTTGTTTTTCGTTTGTTATTTCTATTGACTTTTTATCATTTCTATTTATAGAGAATGTTTGATTTGATGCTTTAGTTTGATACGCATAATTTGTATTATTATATTCTTCTAGTATATATGTTGTTTGTTTTGTTCCATCTGTACTTATTAACAAATTCTTTATCGCGATTTCTCCATTAGTATCTGTAACAAATTTTGTTGCCTCTATAATACTTGATGTATAAGATAATGTTGAATCATTATTTTTATTAGATGTATCCTTTATGGTTGCACTTCCTTTAATACTTTTTGCCCATTCATTTTCATCTTCCAAAACATCACTTCCTGTAGCTTTCACTTTCAAATACTGTCCTTTGTTTGAATCCTTCAATACAAACTCTACATTTTCTAATTTTTTATCTTTATTATCATAATCTTTTTTATTTATATATACTTCCCCCACTTGTTTTTCATTTGTAAGTGTCTCTGTTATTTTCTTTGAAGCCATTATTTCCATAACATTTGAATTTACCATTTTTGTATATCCATAATTTCGATTATCTACTTCATAAAATCTGTATTTTCCATATCTTATATTTTTTATTACTATTTTTCCATCTTTCTTCATTATAAGTTTGGTAGCATTACTCTTTACTTTTATATAATTTGCTGTATAGTCTTCGCCGTTTACTTTCAATTTTGTGCTACTGCTAAATACTATATCTTGTACAATTTCAATATTGTTTACAATATTCCCTTTAGAATTTTTTAATTGTAAATATGTACTTGCATTTTTTTGTAAAACAAATTCAGCTCCATTCAAAGAACTTTTACTATCTACATCTTTCTTATCTATTTCTAAGTCTCCTTGCAACTCCCATGGACCATTTATTGTAATATTGGCATTTACTGTAACGTCTTGTGTTTCAGTTACTATTTTTGTATATGGATGTCCCATATTTTGCATAGGAATATTGGTAAATGAAGTTTCTCCATCTTTAATTGTTGTTCTTATAGTATCACATTTGTCCTTATAACATTTACAACCGTTTTTATCACATTCTGCTTTACTTGTACACTTTTTATGATCACATGTTGTGCATCTTTTGGAATCAAAAATATATGGCCAATCATTTCTATATGTTGTTTTATTCCCTTTATACACAGTATATATATCCCAATATTTCTTGGTTACACTTCTACTACTTTTATCTTTGACTGTAAAATTAATATTAATTTTTAAAATTTTAATTGCTCCGACAGGTACTTTTATATAAAATTCTTTTTCCCAATCAAAATTTATAGCACTACATACACTTGTCTGTTTTGTATTATTTTTATCTATATATTCAACTTCTATTTTCTCACATTTGGCACTTTTATTATCAGATTTTACTTTTATTGGACCAATTTTATTACTAGTATCATCAATACTATAAATTCTTATCTTGCTCATATCAGTTTGATTGGTAACTTTTAATTGAGGATTTACCCAATTTCCTTCTTTGACAGGTACTTCTTCAACCTTTGTAGTTTTATAAGAAGTTTCATGCCAAAAATAATCACAGAATGCAAGTTCATGATTTTGGCATTCAAAATGTATAGGTGAATCATCTGGATTATATTTACCGTTCAGCTGTTGTTCCATATATATATATATGATTTACATCGTCATGACTATATTCAACATCAGTATCAACACCTCTAATTTTAAATATTTTACTAGCTGGCTTATTTGCTCCCGGTGTTGCTCCAAATGCTTGTTGCATATTTCCAAATACACAAATAAATAATATAACTATAAACATTACACTTTTTAATATTTTTCTATTCTTCCATATTAATATTGCTAAACCTATAAGTACAATAAGAATACTAATTGTTAATCCTATTTTTTTAACTAATCCTGTTGAAATAGCTATTATTACTTGAGCTTGTGAGGTATTATTTGTAACATTTTCATCTTCTACTGCTTTATCATTACTACTTATTCCAATTGTAGCTACATTTAAAACAGTTCCTACACTGCTTCCAGATAAATTTTTAGTTAAAACTAATTCAATTTCTTTGCTTTCTCCTATATTTATCTCCTCTTTAGACAAACTATTCGTATATAAATTACCATTATTCTCATACCAACTATTATTAAGTTCTGATTTAAACTGCATTCCTTCTGGTAACTTATCAATTATTTGTGCTGCCTTACCAGTAATTTCACCTTTATTTGCTACTACTATTTTATATTTTATTATAACTGTTGCTCCACTTAGTTTCTTAGAATTAATTTCAATTTTTGCAAATTGCTTGTTATCATAGTCATATGTTTTTGTTTTTCCATCTTTTGTCTGCACTGTTATTTGGCTTACATATTTTTGTAACTCTAAGTCAAATGTCTTATTCTCTACTAATCCAATGTCTATGTTCTCTAAATCTCCATTTGCTGTTAATATATTTGTTAATCCTGCTGTCATTTTTTCTCCATTTATAGCTATATTTTTTGTTACAGCATCTGAATTCTTTGTTTCTATTACTCCTTCTTTCTGATAAATTGTTAATGAATAGTTCTCTGTATCATATAAGAACAAAACTATATATTGTCCTTTTTCAATATTTTCAAATCTGTATTCACCTTGTGCATTTGTTTTTGTTTTTAATATTTCATTATTTTCTCTTACAAATTTATCTTTTTTATAATCATATAACATTACTGTCATATCACTATAAGCTTTTTCATCTGTCATTCTCTTTCCATCTTCATTTTCATCAATCCATGCAATACCAGATATTGAAATTTTATTTTTTTCTGTATTACTAGAATTATCTGAATCATCTGTTTTAGGATTATCAGGATTAATAACTTGTGTATCATTTACTGTAACTTCACATGTAGCAACTTTGCCTCCATCTTCTGTAGTTACCATTATTGTTGTAGTCCCTTTTGCAATCCCTGTTACATTTCCATCATTGTCAACAATTGCTATATCTGAATCCATTGTTGACCATGTTATATTTTTATTCTTTGCATTGTCTGGTTCTATTATTGCTGTTAATTTTTTCTTTTCACCAACATCCAACTTTATTGAATTTGTATCTAATTTTATTCCTGTTACTCTTATATCATCTCCCGGTTCAGGATCAGGTGTTGGGTCCACTTGTGAATTCTCCGTTACTATAACTTCACATCTTGCTGTTTTTCCTCCATCTTCTGTTGTTACTGTTATCGTTGAAGTTCCTTCTGCCAATCCTGTTACCATTCCACTATTATTAACATCAACAATTCTAGAATTACTTGAAGACCAAATCATGTTTTTATTATCCGCATTTTGTGGCTCTATTATTGCAGTTAATTGAGCTTTTTCATTAACTTTTATTTTCAATGTATTTACATTTAATTTTACATCAGTTACATTTACCGGTTGTGGTTCTGGTGTCGGATCTGGATCTGGTTCTTCGTAATCATATTTATAAATTTTGGTATTTACACTTGCCTGTTTTTTTCTTATCCAATAGCCTTCTGCAGTTATTGTATTAGTCACTTCTTTTGTTTCTGTAAGCATTTTCGCTTTAGCTTTAATTTTCATCGTTATTGCTTTCCCTTGAGGTATAGCCATTTGTACATCTACATTCGGTGCATCTTCTTCATCATATCCTTCTGGAATTATTAATGTCGATATATCTTCTGTTTTATTAACTTCTGTCAACCTTGGAATTTCTCTATCAGAACCGTTATCATCCTGTATCGTTTCAATATTTACATCATAATTATTGTAGCTAATACTTATAGGTTGTAGCTCTCTTGGTATTACATCTTTTATATTAAAATCAGTATATGTTGCAAAATACCCCCATGTTTTTCCTACATTCTTTATATTTACAGTGTATGTTATTTCTTCATCCATTTTTAATTCATTTTTATCTGCTGTCATATCCAAATCTATTATTTCGACATACCCTTTTACTCTTACCTCATTTGAAACATAGGTTTCTACATTATTACCATATACTGTTGACATACCTTTAAGCTCATACACACATCCATTACTCTCATCAAAATTCTCAATTTCTCCTGTAATGACAAAGTATTGTCCACTATTTTTACTTAATTTGTCAATATTGTATGTCCAGCTATTTCCACTTACATTATTTAATGTATTTTCTTCATCATTAATCATTACATTTTTTATATCAAAAAAATCAGAGGCTTCAAAAGCAAATTTAACATTTTCTATATCCTCATCTGAAAAGTTCATTACTGTTGCCGCAAAAACCCATTCTCTTCTTGTATTTCCTATTGCAGGTTTTAATTCAACAACTACTTTTGTGCTTTTTACTATATTTTGTATACTAAACTCCTTTGATTCTGCTCCATCTACTTTTGACATATAACTAATATTTGCTGTTTTCTGAATATTCTTTGCCCCCAAGTCGTTTACTTTTAATTCAATAAAATCTGTTTTGGTTTCCCCTGGTTCTAATTCAAAATCTAATGTTATTTGTTTGTCATTTTTTTCTACATATTCATATCTCACACTAAGATCATAATAATCTTTTTCCGGATGATATATTGTTCCATCATCATCTGTTTTTATTACATATGTATATTCATCCGGAATATTAATTATAACAGATACCGTTTTTTTCACATTAGAAGTATTTGTGGTTTTTATCCTTTGTTGAAATATTTGACGTTCATATAATATTCCATTATTATCTACTGGGATATCTCCTAAAGTTTCAGATATTTCTGTTACAACTGCATTTTGATTAAATACTACTTTTTTATTATCTTGGTCATATTTTACTGTTCCTGTTGAATTTCTTTGTATAGAATAAATTGTTGGTATTACATCTACAATTTTATTATTCAAAGTTACATCTATATCTTTTGTTTCTATTGTGTTTGTTATTTCATTTGAATATTTATTTCTAACACTTCCTATCCTATTATCCATATTTTTTTGTAATTTTATTTTTAATGAAACTCTTACACTTGTTCCTCCAATTGTTTTAGATTCATTATAAACGGTCTGGCATCCCTCCATTTGTATGCTAACCATTTTATTTCCTCTTTCACTTGTTTTTATTGATTTTGAAACAATTTTAAAAATTTCATTATCGTATAAAATATCAATTGATTGAATTTCTATTTTGCTTACTTCTGCTGGCATTTCAATATTTATAATAGGATTTTTAAATAAGCTATTTTGAGGTCCATCTGTTTTTAAAGTTTCTGTTATAACAACATCATTAGTAGTGTTATTAACCCAACTGTCATTGCTAAGCTTTGTTTCAATTGTTGAAATAGCTTGTTTTATTTCTGTAGTAATTTTGTCATTATACTCATATTTAATAAAATCTTCTTCTATTTCTTTTGCTGAATTTTCTTTTTTCTCTGTATCTACATTTTTTGTCTTTATTGTATTTATTCCATTTACAGAAACATCTGTTATTATGGCATTATTTTCTATTATAGCTGTTGGTAATATAATTCTTGAATTCTCAACTTCAATAATTCCTTCTTTTTCTACATTATTTAAACGTAAGAAAAATGTTTCTAGTCTATTTGTATATATTACTTTTATTTTTCCATTTTCATCTGCTTCTGTATCTTTATTTATTGTTATTAAAGTCTTTCCTTCTGCATCAAGTACATCAATACTTCCATTTTCCCCTAGCACTTCTTGTACTTGTGCTTTATCTATTGTTGAATCTGTATATACAACATCTTTTGAAGTTTCTTTTACTTCTATTTTTTGTGCAATATCTTTATTGCTAACCATTATTTTTGCTGTCTCTTTGAATGTTGTTTCATATTTATTTTCTGGATTACGTTCATTTGCTTTAATATATCCATCATATATATCATCTGTCTGATGTTCTACTGATACAACTCCACTAACTTTTTCTTTAACGTCAAAATTCTGGTCAACATTTGTTACTAATTTAGTCTCATCCTTATCTTTAAATGTTTCTTCAACATTAGCTCTTATTCTTAAATTTCTAGCTTCATCTTCTGCTACATAGCACTCATTTTTGTAAATACAAATAATTTCATATTCATCTCTTGCATCTGCTACCTTTTCCGCATAGTCTTCATTTTCAGCTATTATTTCAAGAATTCCTGTGCTTGAATGATACTCAGACTCAGCTATTTTTCCACCATTTGTTGCTTGTGTTGATTTGGTTATAACCTCAACTCTCTCAGGTTTATATTCACCTATCCATGGCAAATCAACATTGATACTTGTTTTCTTAATTGGTTGATATTCTTCTTCTTCTGCAAATTTGACTCCAGTTTTAAAATTAAATTGTGCTAGTACACCTTTGCTGCCAGTATCACTGTCTTTTGTTGTCGTATCAAAATTTTCATATTTAGTTAAATTGAATTCTGCTACTACTTTTGTTTTGTCTTTATTTATATTTTCTTTAATAGCATCAACTGCTTCTGCAATTACGACGCTCAAAGAACTATTTAATAGCAAAA
>ERZ779829.972-NODE-972-length-11562-cov-2.420700_pt1 | contig 11562 bp, 10 predicted proteins | sample MGYA00511562_ERZ779829 | MGnify/ENA primary metagenome ERZ779829 (study PRJEB29588, sample SAMEA2151677) | human gut metagenome | biome: human gut; feature: human-associated habitat; material: faeces | place: Denmark | collected 2008/2010 ... | reverse complement strand
GGGGGCGGCGCTGGCTACTAGTCTGGGCTATATTTTGGGAGCCGGAATGATTGTAGTTTATTTAAGTCGCAGAAAAAATGTGATTCATTTTTGCCGGGTGAAACTTAGCAAGAAGAGTATGCGGCTCACTTGGCGCAATGTGAGATATATGTGTCATTTAGGAGCTTCCACCTTTTTGTGCGAGGCGGCCATAGCCTGTATGATGTTTGCAGGTAATTATGTGTTCATCCATTATTTAGGCGAAGATGGAGTGGCTGCTTTCAGTATTGCCTGTTATTTCTTTCCCATTATATTTATGGTATATAATGCCATAGGACAATCGGCTCAACCCATTTTAAGCTATAATTTTGGAGCGGGCGATGCCATGCGGGTACGCTCCGCTTTCCGTCTGGCACTGGGAACGGCCGTGACCTGTGGACTTGTGTTTTTTGCGTTAACAGCTTTGTTCAATCATCAGATTGTGGCTATGTTCATTGATCGTTCCTATCCAGCATACGATATTGCTGTGGCGGGACTGCCTTTGTTTGCGTCTGGCTTTATTTTTTTTGCTGTAAACATTGTTTCCATTGGCTATTTCCAAAGTGTAGAGCGGGCACGTCCGGCTATGATGATTACAGTTTTGCGTGGGTTTGTTTTTATGGTACTTTGTTTATTTGGCTTGCCGTTGCTATTGAAGGTGCCAGGGATATGGCTGGCGGTTCCTTTGGCGGAAATACTTACTTTTTTAGTGATAATGGCAATTTATTATCGTAAACATCAGTGGGTTCGCAGATGATTTTTTTACCTTTGTGGTAATTAATCGGGTGGATATATGGATGCATTCATACAGAAGTTTTGTGAGAAATATAGTTTGCCAATAGCTTTGAGCTTGCAGTTGTTGGATAATATGGAGAAGTTCACTTTTCGTAAAGGAGATTTTCTTGTACAGGAAGGCGGGCGGAACTCAAACTTCTATATTGTAAGTAAAGGAATCTGGCGGGGGCATTACCTTAATGACGGGGTAGATGTTTCCGTCTGGTTTGCTTCTGAAGGGGAGGCCATCTTCTCGTCATGGGGATATGTGGAAAATACAGCTTCGTTGGTTTCTATCGAAGCGATGTGTGACAGTGAACTTTATGGTATTTCGAAGGCAAAACTCGAAGTATTATATGCCGAATCTGTTGAACTGGCTAATTTTGGAAGACGATTGTTCGAACAGCAGCTTTTAGGGCTTGAAAGTTGGATGATAACGGGAGGAAGCCCCCGGGCCAAAGAACGTTATCTTACTTTGTTGGAAGAGAATCCGGAACTGTTGCAGTATGTACCTCTGAAGCATATCGCTTCTTATTTATGGATTACCCCACAGTCGTTAAGCCGTATCCGTGCCGAATTGGGGAGAAGGAAAAAAGACCAATGACAATTTTAGCATTTACGGGGTTGGTTTTTTCGTATGGAAACGCATTGCTCTCTTAGCTTTTTCTTGTATGGTTCATCCTTGCCTTGATGGATGGTAGAAAAGTTGGTATCCGATAAATATTTATCTTAAAAGTGTCATTGCATTTTATTTTTGCGTAAGTTTGTAGTGAATCCTAAAAAACTTATGGCAATGATAGATGATATTTTAGAGTTTAACAAGAAATTTGTTGAGAGCAAGGGGTATGAGAAATATATTACCAACAAATATCCTGATAAAAAAATAGCTATTCTTTCTTGTATGGATACCCGATTGACGGAATTGTTACCTGCTGCTTTGGGCATCAAGAATGGTGATGTAAAAATTATCAAGAATGCAGGTGGGGTTATCTCGCATCCGTTTGGTAGTGTAATCCGTAGTCTGATGGTGGCTATTTATGAGTTAGGTGTAAAGGAAGTTATGGTTGTTGCTCATTCTGATTGTGGGGCCTGTCACATGAATAGTAATGAGATGATAGAACACATGAAAGCACGTGGCATCAAGCAGGAAACCATTGATATGATTCGTTTCTGTGGTGTAGATTTTGGAGCATGGTTGGATGGTTTTGAGGATACGGAGAAATCGGTGAAAGGGACTGTACGGGCTATTATGGAGCATCCATTAATACCTGAAGATATTATGGTGAGGGGATTTATTATTGATTCGGTGACGGGTGAACTGACAAAAGTATAAAATGTGAGCTTTTTTATACAATCATGTTCATGTGACTTTGTGCATTATAAGAAAGAGAGGTATTTCTGCCCGATGCAGTATGTACCTCTCTTTTTATGGAAGTCTGTATTTATTTCATGTCTTTTTATTGAGCGAAAGCATGATGATATCCATCCACTTTGTTCCAATTGCCACGGGTAAAGTCGGGTACGGCAACAGGTGCATTTCCGTTTTCTATAGAAAGACGGGTCAAGTCGGCCATACAGCACCATTCTGCTAAATCATAAACGTCCATGTCCAGAGGAAGTCCGTTGCGCAAGCAATATACCAAGCGATAATCCATAATGAAGTCCATCCCTCCATGTCCACCTATTTTCTTTGCTGTTTCTTCTAATTCTTGGTGGATAGGATGTTTGTATTGGCTCATCAAAGTTTCTTTTACTTTTTCGGGAACAGCCGAGTGCATACTCAGATTTTCGTGATCGGGTATGCTGGTGCTGTCAATTTGATCCGGGCGGAAACAATATTGCTCGATGGGATATTTGTTGGCAAAACCTTTGGTACCGGTCAGCTGATACATACGGCTATAGGGACGCGGATTCATTACATCATGTTGTATGTGGATGGTTTTGCCGTTTTCTGTGCGGATAAAAGTCATGGTATGGTCGCCGTTTTGGAAATCGGGTGCTTCTTCTTTCTGATATTGTTTTACCAGCTCGGGACCGGTTACAGCTTTGGTGTCCATGGCTACCAGTGTCTTCATGCGGTCACCGCGGTGAATGTTGAGCAATTGGCAGGCAGGACCTAGGCCGTGTGTGGCATAAACGTCTCCACGGAACTCCCGGTTGTAGTCCAAACGCCAGTTGTTCCAGTAATAAGGCCAGAATTCTTCCAGATTATGGATGTATGAACCTTCTACATGGAGCACTTCGCCGAAAAGACCTTTTTGTGCCATATTTAATGTCGTCAGTTCGAAGAAGTCATAAACACAGTTTTCAAGTTGCATACAGTGTTTACGGGTCTTTTCGGAAGTATTGATAAGTGCCCAAATTTCATCCAGTGACATGGCGGCAGGTACCTCGATGGCTGCATGTTTTCCATGTTCCATGGCATAGATACCCATTTCAGCATGGTGTTTCCAGTCTGTTGCAATGTATACTAAGTCGATATCGTTTCGCTCGCACAGTTGTTTCCATGCATCTTCGCTGCCAGAGTAGAGGGCAGGGGCTTCCATACCGGCGTTAGTTACAATTTTTTGTGCTTTTTCCGCATTTTCAGGCAATAAGTCGCAAAGAGCGACAATTTTAGTTCCCGGTATGTGCGTCCAACGTTCTACCGCACTGGGACCACGCATACCCAAACCGATGAAACCTACACGCACAGTGTCAAGTTTAGGAGTTATTAGTTCGATTACATCCTGTTGTCCCGCAGGACGTTCGGGAACTGGAACTTCAAGAGGTGCATACTCTTTTGTTGCAGTTGTTTCTTTGGGAATTGGGGTACAGCCGGCGAGGCATAATAACGCTATACCGACGAAGAAGGTAGATAGGTTTTTAATCATGGCTCTATTAATTGAAATTTATAGGTTAATAGTAGATGGTTGCAAAAATAGGAAATATCGTTGGAAAAACCTCATAAAATCGGCAGATTGCAGCAACTAAAATTGATTATTAAGAAGTTAGTGGCAAATCGGAGAAATTGGGAAGATGGTATAAAACGGTCTTAAAGCGGATTGCAGCAGGAAAACGGTTTCCTAGCCGTTACCCGAAAGCAATGCAGATTTAACACACTCCATTTCGTTTGCGGCATTCTGCGTAGGTTTGCTTATCAAGAGATAATTCGTTAATTTATTTCACATAAAAGTTTTATCGGAAATTTTACGTTTCTAAATATTTCCATGTGTCTATCTATATCATTTAAAATATCTTCAAATCTCTCAAGATTCGATAAATAGTCATAACCTCCCGACCTGTTAAAGTTTTCTTTTATTTTTAATTTGCCAATAACTTCAAACTTGTCTTTCATAAGTGTCATATCCTTATGAGTAACTAATTTAAATGGAAATCCAAAAAAGAACTCTTTTTTTCCTTCAAAAATTTCAATGGAATCATTGCTATAAGTTCTTTGCCTTTGTGTTTCTGTCAGTAGTATGGCATTGTGTGTATGATAATCCCAAAGTATGTTGATTTTGGGTTGTTGCTTTAAGATTTCTTTTCTACTCGGTCCACCCATTAGGTGTCCGACTATAAATTCATCTTTTAACGTTTCAATTGTTGGTTTTTGTTTTCCCTTGTAGGTTGTAAGTGCAAAATCATAGGTTGTTTGTGATTTTTCTTGCGTGATTTGTGCACAAATTATAGCACAATAATTGTTGTCTGAAAGTTTAAAGGACAGAACATCATTTGATTCAAAATATAGATTTTTTACAACTCTGTATTTTTTTCTATTTCTAACTTTTTTGTTTGGTGCAGATATTTTTTCTAAAAATCGGTCAAGGACTTTTTGTCTTTTTTTGCCTTCCTTTTCGTCTACATCTTTTGTCCAAAGATTTACACCTGCTTTGAGTTCAATAACTCGTTTCACTTCATTTAAGATTTCATCAGTCAGTTCTCCGATTTCCCAAAATGCCAAGGCGTAAGCTGTAACAAAAATTTCGTGATAAAAATCCGTTTCATCTCCATAATCTTCTTTTATGAATGGAATTTCTTTCTTAATTATTTCAGCACTTGCTCCATTATCATACAATTCCATTATATATTCATAGGTGTCGTGTGCTAAATCTCCATCAATTATTTTTATTCCGTCTGTTGCCATTTCGATTTTATGTTTTTACTACCCCGCTTGCCGATAAATATACGCACTGAATTATTTAAAATACGCAATGCGTAAAAAGTATATTGCAAGTGCGAAGAGTTATCTCCCCCCCCCGAAGGTACTAATTCTTGGGGATACAGACGTTGTTTTCCGTGTGAAACTAATATCAACTTACTTTGCTTTCCTTGATTATCTTGAAAAACATAATAAAATTTATGGAACTTTCCTTATGTGGAAAAGCTACTGCCGTTGATTGACTTCTGCCGGAACATATTGAGATTCTCGGAAAAGGTATTTTCAAATATGTGTGAACGATGTTCCACTTGTGCAATGGTTCAGGCAGAATGCGAATGAATGGAGGAACGGTTTGGGGACTGCATCTACTAAACAGGATAAAGAACTGAAAATATAGAATGCACCCTAAATTCTATTCCAAAAGTAAATAAAAGCATTAGAAGATAAAAGATTATCAGAAAAATTTCCGACTTTTGTAGTCGGATAGAGGCAACTCTTTTCAAAACATACGGGAAAAAAAGAAGCGTTATGTTTATCTTGTAGGTTGGAAACGTAGGAAATTTCGGACTTGGTACAAGGGATAGCATAGTGGTTCTCACGCCATAGCGTGGGCTGCTATTATCATATCTGTGCCAAAGGTTTCCTACGACCTCCAACTTAGACGTGGTAGCATTGCAGTTCCACGCTCTCGCATTTTATAACCGCCTATAAAGGGACTGATAGGCATCGAATAGAATACATATATGGAACAACAGTTTTGTCAAAGTTGTGGTATGCCCCTAACTGATGAAAACAGAGGGACAAATGCCAATGGGAGCAGTAGTGAGGATTATTGCGTGTATTGTTACAAAAAAGGTGAGTTTACCCAAGATTTCACAATGAGCCAAATGATTGAGTTCTGCCTGCAATTCTTAGACCAATGGGCTGTGCAGACCGAATGTAAGTTGAGTCCCGTACAAGCAAAGGAACAAATGCTTCAACACTTTCCCTACCTGAAACGGTGGAAAGAAAAAGATGAACGGACACTAACGGAAAAGGCGACCCACTTGCTTGCTCAATGCGAAAATGTGACCATCGCATCCATTGATGCCGACGGTTATCCGCGACCTGTGCAGATGTCCAAGATACATGCCAAAAGTTTTAACGAAGTCTGGATGGCGACAAGTGTCGGCTCCATGAAAGTGAATGATTTTAAGGCGAACAACAAGGCGGGTCTTTGCTATGACCATTACGGGGATGGCGTTGCCCTGCGTGGTACGGTAGAAATTATTACGGACGATACTATCCGCAAGGACATATGGCAGGACTGGTTCGTTCATCATTTTCCCGATGGACCAAGTGATCCCAATTATGTGCTTCTACATTTCATGGGTACGGAAGCCACCTTTTGGATAAATGGCGAATTTTCTCACTCCAACATCTGATATTTATGAAAACTATTGCACCTGATAATAAAAACATAGCCGCTTGCGGTCTTTATTGTGGAGCCTGCCGTAAGTTCTTGGCGGAGAAATGTTCCGGATGTAAACCAAATAAAAAAGCAACTTGGTGTAAAATCCGCTCATGTTGCCAAGAAAACAAGTTTAATACTTGTGCTGAATGCTCCCATGATGTCAGGGAATGCAAGTTGTTTTCCAATTGGATAAGCAAAGTATTTGCATTTTTGTTTAATTCTGACCGTTCTGCTTGCATTAGCTATATTAAGGAACAAGGTGAACAAGCCTTTGCCGAAGAGATGACAAAACGTAAATGTCAAACCATCAGAAGAAAATAAAAATGAAGAACGAGGTGTTATATCTATTGTTAAATAACTATGCTGACCATGAAGCCGTGTTCCTAGCTTCGGCTATTGCGTGTGATGAACGTAGTATAAAAGAAAATCCCAAATACATGAACAAAGTCGTAGCTCCTACATTGGATGTTGTACGCTCATGCAGTGGTTTCCATACTTTACCCGACTATTCTTTTGAAACGATGCCTAATGATTATGCCGCTTTGGTGCTAATTGGTGGTTTCGGCTGGTTCGACGAACTGGAAGCAGATAAAGTCGTGCCAATCGTTCGCCGTGCCATAAAGAAGGGGATTATCGTAGGAGCTATCTGCAACGCTGCTTCTTTCCTTGCCAAACATGGTTTCTTAAATGAGATAAAACATACGGGAAATGGTTTGGAACAGCTACAATTATGGGGAGGAGGCAATTATACCAATAAGGTAGGTTATATGAATGAGCAAGCTGTATCGGACAAACGCATTGTTACGGCAAATGGCACAGGTTACTTGGAATTTGCTAAAGAGTTGTTGTTATTGCTGGAGAATGATACCCCTGAACAAATAGAAATGTTTTACTGCTTCAACAAAGAAGGATTGGTAAAGCTGTTCAGTCAATTACCTTGATAGTATGGATTTGTCAGATTGGTTCAAAGGTTTTGAGAAAGGTATCGCTCGACTCTCATCGGAACAACGAGCAGCCTTCTTTTCAGAATGTAGCAAGAATTGCGTGGATGGTGGTGTGCTTTCCATTTACAGGAAACTCTACAAGGATGCCAATGGAGATATGGATGTTTTCTTTCAGATGGCAGATGAATTGCCGGGAGTAAAAAGCGAGATTGTAGAGAAAGGTCGTGTCTATCATCTTATTTTCTTGGAATGTACTTGTGGCTTGTGTAAAAAAGGATATGTCACCACACCTTTGCTTTGTGAATGTTCACGTCAGAGTGTTCTTTATTCTTTGCAAAACCTTTGGAAAGAACAGAAATTTAGAGTAACACTTTGCCATTCTATTTTGCAGGGTGGACAGAACTGTAAAATAAAAATTGAATTGATATAGGATACTATTCTACCGCGAATCATGCAGCAGGTAAAAAGAAAATGAGTTCATCTTTCTTTTTGCCTGCTATATTTTACTATATTTGCATCTGTAAGAGTTACCCAAACCAGCAAAGTGATGCAGATCACGGTAATTAGGATGGTTGCCAACTCATTATCCTAAAATGAGGTGAATTTTCTAACTCTCTTGATTTCAAAGAGGTATATTCTTTTTGAAGAAATACAATATATTTTTAATGTTAGTGTATTGCTTGTCGGATAAATTGATTTCACTTATACTGTATTTATAACAAAAAAGCAGTCTTGAAAAGTCAAGACTGCTTTTTTGTTATAATTGTAATTCAATTCCCTCAATCAAAAAGTACGGTTCTTATTTAGGTCTATAACCATACATTAATGCGGCATTAATTTCAATAGCCCTCATATATTCTTTGAAAATTTTTTTTACTCTTTTCATCCTGCTATCCTTTTTTAAAACATTAAAAACTAATCTTTTGTACCTTTTACTTTGTATCGTACCCCCAAGCACGGAGGGCGTCATTTCCCATATCTTTGAGACCTGCTTTGATGATCTCTTTCAATTTCTTCATAATGTTATCCTTTCTTTGATTAAAAAAATAGGGTTATTTTCTTACTTAATCCCTATACCCCAAGCTCTTACTTCGTTTTCACCCATTAGAGCAAGGGCTTTCTTAAAAATACTTTTTACCTTTTTCATAATCTCGTTATCCTTTCTTTTTATGTTTTACAACACAAAATTATACTGTTTTGTTCTAGATTGTACTCTGATAAAGATAAAATGTATGCGAAAATGGCAAATTCTTGACCTGCATCAAGAATTTGCCATTTTTGATTAAAAAACTATTTCAGAAGCCTAGCTTCTTAAATTCATTTTCAAAATTAGGTGTAAATATTTCTTTTCCAATATTGCTCCTGATCTCTTCTAGTGACCAAAAACGGCCGCCATCCAGTTCCTCGCTGGGAATAATGGGACCGTCATAAGTGGTTTTATGCGAGAATACCAATTCTTTTTCCCGGGTGGATTCGAATACATAGCTAGTCAGTAATTCGGGAGTAAAGTCGGTGATGCCCAGTTCTTCTTTTACTTCACGTTTCAAGGCTGTTTCCACACTTTCACCCAAATCTATGTGTCCGCCTACGGCTGTGTCCCATTTGCCTGGTTGAATATCTTTCCAGTCAGGACGCCTTTGCAAATAGAGTTCGCCTTTACTGTTGAATACATGCAAGTGGACTACCGGATGTAGCAATTTACTTCCATTATGACATTCTCCACGGGTTGCAGCTCCTGTTATGTTTCCTTGTTCATCTACTATAGGAAACATTTCTTCTTTATTATCATAATTCATCTTCGCTATTTTTTGTTACTGCAAAGATATGAATTCGGACTCGGATTATATGGATCTTATAGTTTTTAATAGTAAAAAGGGATGTGAAATCTTTATAATCCGATTCCGAAATGCCGTTTAATAATTTACTTGATGCCGTTTTAAAAAAGCTACTGTTTTATGTATTTCCTTATACATCACAATATCTTCTTTTATAAAAGGTACCTCGTTGCGGTAGGTGGCGAGAAACTTCTCAATAAACGGTGAACTACGGAGCGGACGGCGGAAATCTATACCTTGTGCGGCGTTCATCAATTCGATGGCAAGTATATGTTCCAGATTATCCATCACTTTGTAGAGCTTGGTGGCGGCGTTGGCTCCCATACTTACATGGTCTTCCTGTCCGTTGCTGGATACTATAGAGTCGCTACTGGCGGCATAACAGTACATTTTATTCTGGCTTACCATGCTGGCAGCCGCATATTGGGGAATCATGAAACCGGAGTTAAGTCCCGGATTGGCAACTAGAAATTCGGGCAATCCGCGAAGTCCCATAATGAGTTGTGCCACACGCCGTTCGGATATGTTTCCCAGTTCGGCCATAGCAATGGCAAGATAATCATATACCAATGCCAGGGGCTGTCCGTGGAAGTTGCCACCTGAAATGATAAGGTCTTCATCGGGGAAGATAGTGGGATTATCGGTAACTGAATTTATCTCGGTCAACAGTACTGAAGCTACGTGGTTGATGGCATCTTTGGTTGCACCATGAACTTGTGGGATGCAACGGAATGAATAGGGGTCTTGTACGTGTTGTTTGGGCTGTACGATGATTTCACTGCCTTCCAGCATTCTTCGGAATGCGGCTCCGGTTTCTATCTGGCCTTTATGCGGACGCATTTGTTGGATACAATCCATGAACGGATCGATGCGGCCGTCAAAGGCTTCCAGGGAGATGGCGGCAATGAGGTCGGCTTTCTTGGAAAGACGGAAGGCTTTGAGTATGGCATACACTCCGTTGGCACTCATAAACTGGGTACCATTGAGCAGAGCCAGTCCTTCTTTGCTTTTCAATTTGACTGGTTCCCAACCAAACTCATCAAGCACGCTGATAGCTTCGCAGCGTTTACCTTTATAATACACATCGCCTACGCCGATCAACGGAAGGAAGAGATTGGCGAGCGGGGCAAGATCTCCTGAGGCTCCCAATGAACCGCGGTCATAGACAATGGGCATTACATCGTTATTGAAAAAGTCGATAATGCGCTGTACAGTGATGACTTGTACGCCACTGTGTCCCAAAGAAAGAGCATGAGCTTTTAATAAAAACATCAGCTTCACAATGACATGGGGCATTTCTGCGCCTACACTGCAAGCGTGGCTTTTTACCAGGTTCTCTTGCAAAGTACTCAGTTCATCGGAAGAAATATTACGGTTGCACAGGCTGCCGAATCCTGTAGTGATGCCATAGAGAGGGACATCGGATTCCTTGATCTTTCTGTCCAGGTAATCCCGGCATTTCTGAATCCGGTCTTTAGCTTCGGGAGCCAGTTCCAATTTCAGATTTTCATTAATAATACGTTCGATGATGTCAAAAGTGAGGTCACCCGAACCTATTTGATATACATTCTTCATGGTCTGATTCTTTTTTTAACCGCGGAGGTTGGGATTAAAACATGGTTTTCACATAGTCCAGTATTTTCTGTTCTTCGGCAATGGTCGTCTGTTCTATCATATCGGCCTCTTCGCTCATCTCTTTGACGAATTTTTCGTCTTTGATAGAAGTGAGGTTGATACGTACATTCAGCAAGGCTCCCAGAATGGCAGTCCGGGCACACATCATGGATACACAGGCATCGGTTACAGCGTTGCTGTTCCCTTTTCTGGCTACCACATCAATCATGGGCAGAATGGAGTGGACGGTACGTGCCACCTCCATAGGCACTTGGGCGGCATATTTGCTTTCCTTCTGTATGGTTTCACTGCGGATAGCCTTTTCTTCATCCGTTTCTTTTGGAAGTTTGAATGCGGAGAAAACACGGTCGTATGCTTCTGAATCACGGTCTACATCGGTTATCAGCTGGCGGGTGAGTTCTTCGAAACGAACAGAAAGATCTTCCATAATTTCGTTCACTTCTACATATTTCTTGCGGCCTATGGTAAGATTGGCTACCACACAGTGAGGTGGCAAGGGCTCCATTGAGTGCTGAAACACTGCCACCACCGGGGACAGGATCATTACTGAGTACTTTATTGATAAATTCTTTGATGGTAAGTTCTGTTAACATGGCTATTAGTATTTAATTGGTTAATTTGAATTTAGAATACGTCCTCCTTTGATGGTCAGCTTGACTGCGTTCATACCTGTATAATAAGGTAATATATGGGGGGTGTCGGTTCCCAGTAAAACAAAGTCTCCCTGTTTTCCGGCTTCTATGCTTCCGATGCGGTCGGCGC
>ERZ779829.967-NODE-967-length-11616-cov-2.824064_pt1 | contig 11616 bp, 12 predicted proteins | sample MGYA00511562_ERZ779829 | MGnify/ENA primary metagenome ERZ779829 (study PRJEB29588, sample SAMEA2151677) | human gut metagenome | biome: human gut; feature: human-associated habitat; material: faeces | place: Denmark | collected 2008/2010 ... | reverse complement strand
CAGTAAGGGACATTATATCCTTGGATCAGACGTAACGATCAACAGCCTGAACGGAAGCGACACAGAAGCACTGAAGCAGTACGTCAATATGCACCTGGACAGCGAAGGAAATCCGACAAACCTGACGGAACTGGATATCAGGATGGAAAATGGAATTTTTAAGGCAGAAGCAACCGGTGCGGGCAGCGTAGAAAAGATTCTCTACAATGGCAGCGAAACAGTACCTACTGTTCCCGGAAGCTATCCGGTGACCTGTGTCATGAAATTTGGCGAAGGCACAATAGAACTTCCGATCGGAACACTGGTAATACCGGAGCCGGCATCTCCCAGTGAAACCGGAGCACCTGTGGAATACAGAATGCAGACATCTGCATCAGAGCCGGTACAGGGAAATGGAAAAAGCACAGGATACAAGGCTCCCGCACAAGGACATTTTTATCAGGTAGTAGGTCAGGACGGAAAAAACATGATTTTTGCTACTGCGCAGAAGAAAGACGTGCTGGCAATTGCGACGGATTCCGATTTTGCCATGCTGACGGGAAAAATGGAAGACATCGAAGCGCTCAGGAAACAGGGCGTGAGAAGGATTATCTTCGCTACAAAGAGAGCAACCTCGACTTTCCTTCTTTCGGAGCTTCTTGAAAAGAGAGCATACGGAGAAATCTGGAGCCTCATCCACGATGGAGAGAACGTTGCGTTTACTGCAGTCGAAAAGAAGATGGATATAAGCAGTATTCTTACCCGGTTACAAACGAAATAAAACCGGATATAACAGGTACCGGTATTTGAAAACCGACATGACAGAAACAGGAAAGAGGACATGATTGGAATGTGTGGAGATCATGCTTTGCAGACTTTGCACAGATGATTTTCCGGTAGATTTTATAGAAGGATATCAGAGGGAACCCGGCAGTGGTCAGACAGCAGTCCTGACGCTGCCGGGTTGCTGTCTGAACAGTAACCATTTAGAGAAATTTCAGAAATTTATTTTCTGAAATAGATAACTCGTTTTAACTCGTAAATATGAATTAGAAAAAATTTTTAACTCGACAAATCGTTAATGAAAGCCGCTTGATGACTAAGCGGCTTTTCTAATACGTCATTGGATATTTCAGGTAATTACTGTATAATTGATATAAATAGTGATTTGTATATGGTTTCAATGTCTGATGGGCTACGTGTAGATTCTTTTTATGAAGACCAGCTCGAAAGAGCATGGTAGAATGGTTTGAAAAAATGCAGATATTAGTAGATGCTGATGCTTGTACAGTCATTTGAAAAACTTATATTGATGGCGAAGGAAAGATGATATGAATATACAGATATTCGGGACAAAGAAATGTAGTGATACAAGAAAAGCAGAGCGTTTTTTCAAAGAGCGTGGCATAAAGTATCAGTTCATTGATATGAAAGAAAAAGGTATGAGCAGAGGCGAATTTAATTTGGTAGCCCAGGCAAATGGTGGATTAGAAAATATGGTTAACTGGGATGGCAAGGACAAGGACTTGCTTGCCCTCATCAAGTATGTCGCAGATGAAGGTGCACGAAGTCCAGTGGACTTCGGTTCTGCACCGACCGAAGCGGAGCGTAGAAAGCTCGAAAAGGTGCTTGAGAATCCACAGGTAATTAAAACCCCGGTAGTAAGAAACGGAAAACAATCAACACTTGGTTATCAGCCGGATATCTGGAAAAGCTGGAACTAATATGTAATCAACAAAGGAGGATTCAGATATGCAGTGTCCAAAATGCGGCAACACTAATTTACAGATAATAACTGAAACAGAAACAAAAGGAAAAGATTTTTCGGTAACGAAAGGCTGCTGTGGTGCAGTTTTGTTTGGCTGGATTGGTATACTTTGCGGAGCGTGTGGCAAAGGAAAAAGAACCTATTCTACAAGTTATTGGATATGTCCTAATTGCGGACACAGGTTTAAAGCATGAGCAGAGATGAATTATGGATTAAATGTATGGAATTCGGTAAAATACTCGGATGCCATCAGATGCCGGAAAGAAGTTTTTTTATAAAGGGTTACCAGTTCCCTGTATGTGCCAGATGCACAGGCGTAATCATATCATATTTTTTAGCACTTATTCTTTTTAAAAAATATAAAGTGCCATGGCAGCTATGCATTATTATGGCAGGAATAATGCTTACAGACTGGAGTTTACAATATTTTGGAATAAAGGAATCAACAAATTCCAGAAGGTTTGTAACCGGACTGATTGGTGGTTTTGGATTAAATACCTTGAAATTAAAAATCTTATAATGGAATTGTTAAAGATAATGAGAAGATAGAGATTATTAATGAGAAGTGCAAGGAAATTACTTGACAGAATGATTGCAAAAGGTTTGATAAAGAAGATTGGTAGTGGACCGGCAACTAAATATGTGATTTAGTGGTCTCATTACTATTTATCGAACACTTTATTGAACACTATCGGACACTTTTGCGGACTATCGGATACAAAGTGTTCGATAAGTGAACATTTATCGGATACTTATTAGTAGGATCAATTAAATAAATACTTTTTCCATTTATCAGGTGCTTCCACAGCTCATTGAACTCTGGGGATTTAATGTGCAGACGGGTGTGGAAGCTAAAAAAACTTCGTCAGACAGACCGTGAAATGACAACACCGTTGTTTCTGTCAAGGTGTGTGTAGTTAGTACGCACAGCTTGCGATACAAGAGGATTTTTATAGATTTTAATTTTAATAAATATCCGCAAAACAATAAAAAATGCGGATATTTTTCAAAATATAATATTGACGATTTTTTCTGAACATAGTATAATTTAAAAAAAGCTCCGCAAAACAATAAAAAATGCGAACGAATTTCTAAATAAGGAGGCAGAAGCGATGAAAACACGTGCGGAATGTCTTGAAAAATATGGGTCAGATTATTTTATTGAAAAAAAAATAGAAGAAGGCGAGCTGTTCAAAGTTGGAAAAGGAATATATTCGGAGAAGAAATATGTTCCGGAAATTGCAATGTTCGTATACAAATATCCGAATGCGGTAGTAACGATGAAAAGTGCTTTTTACTTTCATGGATTAACGGACATGATACCGGATGAATGTGATTTGGCAACAACCCGTGATGCTACGAAAATCAAAGATGAAAGAGTGAAGCAGTATTTTATTCCAGAGGACTTTTTCAAGGAAGGCATTGAAACTGCTGATTATAAAGGGTATGATATACGAATTTACAATAAAGAACGTATGCTGATTGAACTTGTGCGATATAAAAGTAAATTGCCGTTTGATTATTATAAGGAAATTATACTAAATTACCGTAAATTACTTCCAAGATTGGATATACAGAAAATTCAGGATTATGCGTTGATGGCACCAAAGAGTAATAAAGTACTCGAAATTTTACAGATGGAGGTACTCTAAAGATGAACTTGGAAAAGATGGCAGAGAAATATAGGGATGCTGGTTATTCAGAACGAAATGCGGATGCACGTGTGTGTCAGGACATTGTGCTTAAGGCAATTACACTAAGTAATCTTGGAAGAAATGTAACTATAAAAGGTGGCGTCGTGATGCGTAGTATTACTGGGAATGTGAGACGTGCTACGGAAGACCTGGATTTGGATTTTATCAGGTATTCATTGGAAGATGAATCAATTCGATATTTTATTTTAAAATTGAATTGCCTTGAAGGAATTAGAATTGAGATTAAAGGCAACAAAATTGAGCAGCTTTCCCAACAGGAGTATAGCGGAAAACGTGTATATATTATCATCAAAGATGATGGAGGTAATGTTATTGAGAGCAAAATAGACTTGGGTGTACATGCAAATATGAATATAGAGCAAGATACATATTGCTTTGATGTTTGCATGGATGATGAGGGAGCAAGTCTTTTGATTAATTCTTGTGAACAGATTTTTGCAGAGAAATTAAGGTCATTGTTGCGTTTTGGCCCTCTTTCTACAAGGTATAAAGATATTTTTGATTTCTGTTATTTGAAAGATCATGTGGATATGCCACGACTTGCAAGCTGCATAAAGACATATATTATTGATGAACCATCAATGCGGGAAAAGGACATGAATGGTGTGTGTAAGAGAGTAGCACTTACATTTTCAAATCGTCAGTTTAGAAGAAATGTGGAGCATTCCGGAGACAGAAACTGGCTCCAGATAGATGTGGGTGTTGCATTTAAGATGATTCAGGACTTTTTGGAAACTGTTAATTTATAAAAATAATAATGTGGTTACATATGCATCTGTCAGAAATGGCGGGTGCCATTTTATACCCAAAAACAGAAAGTCTGGATATTATGGGAGATTATCCGCTAAACGGCAACGTTTTCCGGACATGATATTGATATAGAGCCAGGAAATGTAAAATATATCAACATATTTGATTAAAATTATATCCTTGTATTTTATGCATGTATGAGATAAAATTATACTTAATGTACTCTCTATGTGTATATGACGCAGTCGGAAAAGAGGTACTAAATTAGATACAGAGGTAGATAGAAATGAGTAATTACAATGTAACAGTTATTCCGGGCGATGGAATTGGACCTGAAATTGTGGCAGAAGCGGTAAAGGTACTTGATGCGGCAGGCAGAAAGTATGATTTTAAGCTTAATTATACTAAGATTCTAATGGGTGGATGTTCTATTGATGAGTATGGAGTACCACTTACAGATGAGGCAGTAGCAATTGCCAAAGCAGGAGACGCTGTTTTACTTGGAGCAGTAGGCGGTAACGTGGGTAATTCAAGATGGTATGATGTAGCACCTGAGTTAAGACCTGAAGCAGGATTACTTAAGATTCGTAAGGAACTTGAACTTTTTGTAAATATGCGTCCGGCATATCTTTATGATGAACTTAAGGATGCCTGTCCTCTTAAGAGTGAGATTATCGGTGACGGATTTGATATGGTCATTATGAGAGAACTTACAGGCGGTCTTTATTTCGGCGAAAGATATACCAAGGAAATAGATGGTGTTGTAACGGCAGTTGACACACTTAAATATAACGAAGACGAGATAAGACGTATTGCAATCAAGGCATTTGATATTGCAATGAAGCGTCGTAAGAATGTTATCAGCGTTGACAAGGCTAACGTCCTTGACAGCTCAAGATTATGGAGAAAGATAGTTAAAGAAGTTGCGGCAGATTATCCTGAAGTAACATATACAGATATGCTTGTAGATAATTGTGCAATGCAGCTTGTTATGAATCCGGGACAGTTTGATGTTATTTTAACTGAGAATATGTTCGGTGATATTTTATCCGATGAGGCAAGTATGATTACAGGCTCAATCGGTATGCTTTCAAGCGCGAGCCTTGGTAAGACAAAGCTTGGACTTTATGAACCATCCCATGGTTCAGCACCTGATATAGCAGGTAAAAATATAGCTAACCCTATAGCAACAATTCTCTCTGCAGCAATGATGTTAAGATATTCTTTTGACCTTGATGAAGCAGCGGATGCTATCGAAAATGCAGTTAAAAAGGTTCTTGCAGAGGGTTACAGAACTACAGATATTATGTCAGAAGGCATGAAGCTTACTTCAACAACCGAGATGGGCGATTTGATTGCCGAGAGAATTTAGGAGGATATTATGAAAAGCGATTCAGTTAAAAAAGGAGTACAGCAGGCTCCTCACAGATCTTTATTTAATGCATTAGGTTTTACCAAAGAAGAAATGGACAAGCCTTTGGTAGGTATTGTCAGCTCATATAATGAAATTATTCCCGGTCATATGAACCTTGATAAAATAGTAGAAGCAGTTAAGCTCGGAGTTGCCATGGCAGGCGGAACACCTGTTGTAGTACCTGCAATTGCCGTTTGTGACGGAATTGCAATGGGACATGTAGGAATGAAATATTCCCTTGTAACAAGAGACCTTATTGCAGATTCAACAGAGTGTCTTGCAACAGCACATGCTTTTGATGCAATGGTAATGATTCCTAACTGTGATAAGAATGTACCGGGTTTATTAATGGCCGCAGCAAGAGTTAATGTTCCTACAGTATTTGTAAGTGGTGGACCAATGCTTGCAGGTCATGTAAAAGGCTGTAAGACAAGTCTTTCAAGTATGTTTGAGGCAGTAGGTGCTTATACCGCAGGCAAAATAACAGCAGAAGAACTTGACGAATATGAGAATAAAGCATGTCCTACATGCGGTTCATGTTCAGGTATGTACACAGCTAACAGTATGAACTGTCTTACAGAAGCTATTGGTATGGGATTACGCGGCAACGGTACAATTCCTGCCGTATATTCGGACAGAATTAAGCTTGCAAAACATGCCGGTATGAAAGTTATGGAACTTCTTGAAAAGAATATACGTCCCCTTGACATTATGACAGAGAAAGCTTTTATGAACGCACTTACAGTTGATATGGCACTTGGTTGTTCAACTAATACAATGCTTCACCTTCCTGCTATTGCAAAAGAAGCAGGTGTTAAGCTCAATCTTGATATTGCTAATGAAATCAGTGCAAAGACACCTAATCTTTGTCATCTTGCTCCGGCAGGACATCATTATATGGAAGAGCTTAATGAGGCAGGCGGAATTTATGCCGTTATGAATGAGCTTAATAAGAAAAACCTTCTTTATACAGATTTGATTACTGCAACCGGTAAGACTGTAGGCGAAAATATCGAAGGATGTGTTAATAAAGATACTGAAATTATCAGACCTATTGACAATCCATATTCTGCAACAGGCGGAATTGCCGTATTAAGAGGTAATATTGCACCTGATTCATGTGTTGTAAAGCGTTCTGCGGTTGTTCCTGAAATGCTTGTACATGAAGGTCCGGCAAGGGTGTTTGATTGTGAAGAGGATGCCATTGCAGCTATTAAGGGTGGCAAAATTGTTGCCGGAGACGTAGTTGTTATAAGATATGAAGGCCCTAAGGGTGGTCCCGGTATGAGAGAAATGCTTAATCCTACATCAGCAATCGCAGGTATGGGTCTTGGTTCAAGCGTTGCACTCATTACTGACGGACGTTTCTCAGGTGCATCAAGAGGTGCGTCAATAGGACATGTATCACCTGAGGCAGCGGTAGGCGGACCAATCGCCCTTATCGAAGAAGGAGATATCATTAAAATTGATATTCCTGCCAATACAATCAATGTAGATGTTAGTGACGAAGTTTTAGCAGAAAGAAAAGCAAAATGGCAGCCTAGAGAACCAAGGGTAACAAAGGGATATCTTGCAAGATATGCAAAGATGGTTACATCAGCAGATAAAGGTGCTGTTTTAGAGATAAAATAATATAGATAATGGAGAGTTGACATGCAATTAACAGGTTCACAGATTTTAATAGAGTGTCTCAAAGAACAAGGAGTAGACACAGTATTTGGGTATCCGGGAGGAGCAATACTTAATGTATATGATGAACTTTATAAACATTCAGATGAGATAAAACATATTCTTACAAGCCATGAGCAGGGTGCCAGCCACGCTGCTGACGGATATGCAAGAGCTACGGGCAAGGTTGGAGTATGTTTTGCCACATCAGGTCCCGGAGCTACTAATCTTGTAACAGGAATTGCAACGGCGTATATGGATTCAGTTCCGGTTGTTGCCATAACATGTAACGTAGGAGTACCACTTCTTGGAAAAGACAGTTTTCAGGAAATTGATATTGTTGGAGTGACACTTCCTATTACCAAACATAACTTTATTGTAAAGGATGTTAATAAGCTCGCTGATGTAATCAGGGATGCGTTCAGAATAGCTAAAGAAGGCCGTCCGGGCCCTGTACTCATTGACATTCCTAAGGATGTAACTGCCAAAATGGCAGATTATGAGTATAAAACACCGGTTGTACCTGAAGCTAATAAAAATATTGACAGCAATGAAATTGCTGAAGCAATAGATATGATTAAAAAAGCAAGAAAGCCATTCGTATTTGTAGGCGGTGGTTCAATAATTTCAGGTGCTTCAGCCGAGATTGCCGAATTTGTGGAAAAAGTTGATGCCCCTGTGTGTGATACACTTATGGGTAAGGGCGCATTTGACGGTACCAGTGAAAGATATACCGGAATGCTCGGAATGCATGGTACCAAGACTTCTAATTTCGGCGTTATGGAATGTGACCTTTTAATAGTTCTTGGTGCAAGATTTTCTGACCGTGTAACGGGAGATACAAGCAAATTTGCTTCCAACGCCAGAATTTTGCAGATAGACATTGACCCGGCCGAAATCAATAAGAATATTAAAGTTGATATGTCGATAGTAGGCGATATCAAAGTTGTTCTTGAAGCAATTAATGCAAGGCTTGATAAGGAAAATCACAAAGAGTGGATGAACCATATCTACGAAATGAAAAAAGAATATCCGCTAAGATACAATAAAGATATTCTTACAGGACCATATCTTATGGAGAAGATTTTTGAAATTACAGACGGTAATGCAATTATTACAACAGAGGTCGGACAACATCAGATGTGGGCCGCCCAATATTATAAATACAAAGAGCCTAGAACTTTCCTTTCATCAGGAGGCCTTGGCACAATGGGCTACGGACTTGGTGCATCTATCGGTGCCAAGTTAGGCCGTAAGGACAAGATTGTTATTAATATCGCCGGAGACGGATGCTTCAGAATGAATATGAATGAATTAGCAACAGCTACCAGATATAACATTCCTATTATTGAAATAATAGTTAATAACCATGTACTCGGAATGGTAAGACAGTGGCAGACACTTTACTATGGTCAAAGATATTCTTATACCGTTCTTGAAGACCAGGTTGATTACGTTAAAGTTGCAGAGGGTCTTGGAGCTAAGGCATACAGAGTTGAGACCAAGGAAGATTTTGAAGCAGCCCTTAAGGACGCCATTGCGATGAATATACCATGCGTACTTGATTGCCATATTGAAAAAGATGATAAGGTATTTCCTATGGTTTCACCGGGAGCATCTTTAATGGAAACATTTGATTGCTAATTAAAATATTATATAAAGGAGGCAGATTCATGAAAAAATCAGCAAAGATATATGCTGTCTTGATTGCCCTTGCATTATTGTTTACGGCAGGGTGCGTAAGAAAAACAGCAGATTCAGATAATGTTGAAAGCAGTAATGAACTGCCTTCATTTATTTCTGAGACCACAACAACAGCTAATGATGAAGTCAGTACCGAAAAAGAAACCGGGACAACGGCACAGACAACCCCGCAGACAACTCCTGCGAGGGAGAATGTGACTACCCATGCCACAGAGCCGGAGACGACGCCTGCCACACAGACTGAGACTAAAGGACAGGAGAATGTTCCTGCAACCAAGCCTGCAGCGCATGATACGTCAGCATATCCTGCCTACAGCAGTTCCAATAATTACTCCGAACTGACAAAATCATACAGTAATGTGACGGAAGATGATATTAATACGATTAACAGTATTCTTAACAGCATAATTAAGCCCGGAATGACAGAAACAGAGAAGATAAGAACTGTTCATAACTGGATAGTATGCAACACAACATATAATGATAATTACTATGACAGAGGTGACAGTTTCAATCATGTAAGTAATCTTTTAAATAATAAGACAGGTGTATGCCAGGGGTATTCTGTTACTTTTTATATATTTATGAAACAGATGGGTATACCATGTACACTGGTAATGGGGAAAACAGATAATGTGTCCCATGCGTGGAATGCTGTGAAATTAGATGGAAACTGGTATTATATTGACGTTACATGGGATGACCCAGTAGTAAACGGGACAAGTAACTATCCCGGAGGAGACAATATCTCTTATGAGTATCTTCTTTGTACTTACAATCATATATCCATGACACATACAGAAGATAATTACATCGGAACAACACCTCTTCCAAACGGAATATCTAATGATTATAATGATTTAATGTACAGAATGTCAGGATTTACCAATGTTATGAGAGTGAATTCTTCAGAAGAACTTGCAGACAGACTGCAGGGATTTATGAATAAATCGGGTAAATATGCGATTATTCTGGAAAATGAAAATATTACCATGAATGAAGGTGTTGACGCGGTTAAGAATTACCTTAAGAATCTTAACAGAGGATATAGTGTATCCATATCATATAGTACCGATTTATTGGCAGTTACAGTAGATTTTACATAAAAAAACAGGCATTGCTGCCTGTTTTTTTTAATCCTCAAATGGTCGTATTCTGTATTTAACACCAAGCCGGTCACAAATTGCCTGACATTCTTTTTCTTCTTCATGGGTGATAGTTGTTTCAACTGTTGTCATAACAACATTAGGCACATATTTTACGGCTTCTTTTGCAAAATCAAGCATTGCATCATAAGAAATATCACCGAAACGGCTTCTTACAAGTTCATGGTATCTTTCCTTGTTAGGGGTATTAAGGCTTATTGAAACAGTATCAATAAGACCTTTTAACTCAGGGGTAATGTCCCTGCCGCATATGAGATTGCCAAGCCCGTTTGTATTAATTCTTGTCGGCTTATTAAAAGTGTCCTTTACGTATCTGGCAACTTTTAACAATACGTCTATTCTTTCAGTTGGTTCACCGAAGCCACAGAATACAACTTCCTTGTATTTGTTAAGGTCGAATTTGCTGAATTCTGCGATTACCTCTTCGTAAGATGGCTCTCTTAAAAGCCACAAAACACCTGAATTTTCCATATGGTCCCTGGTCTGTCTTAAACAGAAAGTGCAGGAACATGGACATTTGTTGGTAAGATTAACATATAAATTATCATGTACTTCATATAGTATAGTCATATTGGTCAACTCCTGTTATTATTAGTTACATTTTAAGGTATGAAGAACTTCTTCAAAGCATACACCGTCAGTAGGCGGAATGTCAAAGGTTTCCGTAACTTCGATACACTTTTTAACAAAAGAAGAGGCTCTTTTTACGGATTCCCTGAAATCAATGTCATGTACCGCATCTGCCGCTATTATTGCTGAAAACACATCACCGGTGCCGGAACGGACATGACCGACCCTCTTTTGCCTTGCTGTATAAATACCTTTGCCGGTGTCATATATATAGTTGGTAAGAAAAATACCGCTGTCTATTCCTGTTATTACAATCTTTTTTGCACCGTATTCGGCAATCTTCATAAGCAGGGCTTCATAATCTTTTTTTACGAATGTTTCAGGTGTGTACGGAGTATCTGTGAGAATACATGCTTCCGTCAGATTCGGGGTAAGGATATCGGCATATTTTACAAGATCTTTCATTGCCATACACATATCATCCGTATAGGTTGGATAAGGTTTACCGTTGTCTCCCATAACCGGGTCTATTATGACCTTTGTATCATCCGTGCGGAAATCACGGATAAAATTCTGCACAATTTCTATCTGTTTTCTTGAGCCTAAAAAACCTGACAGGATACCTTTAAAACGTAAATCAAGTTTTTTCCAGTTACTTATATATTCTTCCATGTTGTGGGTGTAATCTTCAAAAAAATATTCTTTGAAACCTGTATGGTTAGAAAAAACAGATGTGGGAACGGCACAGCATTGTATTCTGAGCTGCGAAATTATAGGAAGGGAGACTGCAATAGAGCATCTCCCAAATCTTCCTGCAAATAATAGGTTTTATCTTCCGAGACAATGCGAACTTCGGGAACAGGCAGACCGCACTTACGGAAG
>ERZ779829.931-NODE-931-length-11958-cov-3.221877_pt1 | contig 11958 bp, 7 predicted proteins | sample MGYA00511562_ERZ779829 | MGnify/ENA primary metagenome ERZ779829 (study PRJEB29588, sample SAMEA2151677) | human gut metagenome | biome: human gut; feature: human-associated habitat; material: faeces | place: Denmark | collected 2008/2010 ... | reverse complement strand
ATCGCCAAAACGCTTCTTAAGGCAGCGAGCGAACTTGTAGGTAGTATTCTCAATGGGAGTACCATACAGAGAGTAGTCGATATTTTCTGCTTTTTTCCATTCTGCGCACTTGTCGTTGAGCTTTTGCATAACCTTAAGGGCAAAATCCTTACCTTCCGGAGAGGTGTGGGTCTTACCCGTCATTCTTACACACATCTCGCATAAACCGGCATAACCAAGAGAAATAGTGGAATAACCATTGTATAAGAGCTTGTCGATCTTCTCACCCTTTTTGAGACGTGCGAGAGCCCCATGTTGCCACAGGATAGGAGCAACATCGGAAAGAGTTCCGAGAAGTCTCTCGTGACGACATCTAAGTGCCCTGTGACACAGCTCAAGTCTTTCCTCAAGAATCTTCCAGAATTCATCCATGTCACCGTCTGACGAACATGCCACATCTACAAGATTTATTGTTACAACACCCTGATTAAATCTTCCGTAATACTTTCTGGTGCCATCAGGATTAAGGATATTCGGCTCTGATGTAGGGAATGAACGACAACCCATGCAAGGATATACATCACCGTTTTTCATCTCACGCATGACCTTGGCTGAGATATAGTCAGGAACCATACGCTTGGCAGTGCACTTGGCTGCAAGCTCTGTAAGATACCAGTACTTGGAGCCGGGAGTGATGTTGTCCTCGTCAAGAACATATATAAGCTTAGGAAAGGCGGGGGTGATGTAGAAGCCCTTCTCATTCTTAACACCGATGATCCTCTGATTTAAAACTTCCTCTATTATGAGTGCCAGATCGTCTCTTGTCTGACCCTCAGGCACTTCGTCCAGATACATGAACATTGTCACAAATGGTGCCTGACCGTTACAGGTCATTAGAGTTATGAGCTGGTACTGTATGGTTTGGATACCGCTCTTTACCTCAAGCAGCAGACGCTTCTCTGTGATCTTGTCGATTATGTTATCATCAAGAGGCTCACCTAATTCTGTTCTTTCTTCAATAACCTGCTTACGGATCTTCTTTCTGCTGACATCAACAAAAGGTGCTATATGGGACAGGGTAAATGACTGTCCGCCATACTGGTTCGATGCTACCTGTGCCACGATCTGTGTTGTGACATTGCAGGCGGTAAAGAAGCTGTGTGGCTTTTCAATCATGGTTTCACTTATTACGGTTCCGTTCTGGAGCATATCCTCAAGATTTACCAGATCACAGTTGTGCTCCTTCTGGGCAAAGTAATCGGAATCATGAAAATGAATAATGCCTGCCTCGTGAGCCTCCACAATATCCTCGGGAAGCAGCATTCTCTTTGTAAGATCCTTACTTACTTCGCCGGCCATGTAATCACGCTGGGTAGAGTTGATAACAGGATTTTTGTTGGAATTTTCCTGATTTACTTCCTCGTTCATATGTTCAATCAGGGAAAGTATTCCGTTATCGGTTGTGTTCGATTTACGGGCAAGCTCTCTCTTATATCTGTAACGTACATACTTCTGGGCAACCTCGTAGCCACGCATTTCCATAATTCCGGTTTCTACCATATCCTGAATGTCTTCAACGTGGACAGCATGGGTCATCTCCTCAATATGCTTTGCCAGATTGTCTGCAATAGCGTACACCTGGTAGTCACTTAACTGGTGTAATTTGTCTACTTCCTTGTTGGCGGCAAATATAGCATTCTCAATTTTTGACAGATCAAACTTGACCTCCTCGCCATTTCTCTTGATTACATTTGTGTTTACTGCTGTTTCCAAAATAACCTCACTCCATTTGTTTGATAAAATTACATATGATACTTATGATTTCCCCTGTGAACTCAAGGGCTTTTTATATAAATCACATAATGCGACCCAATATTTTGTACCAAATTAAAAAATACAACACTAGATGTTGCGTTTTTAATTATAGGACAAAGACGGTGGACTGTAAAGTGGTAAATAATAAAAATAATATGGCTATTTCCCGGCAGTAGTGTTATGATACATCTGTTTAGGGAATATACAGACGGAGCGGTCTGAATAGACGTATATCAGATATTTGCCGGAAAAAATATCATAACAGTAAATTGCAGGCAGGCTGATATTTAATTTATGGAGGTAATAAAAAATGGCGTTCAAGAGTAAGGAAAGGGATGAGGGCCTTAATATCATAATAGTAGGCTGCGGAAAGGTTGGAATAGCAATTCTCAGGCAGCTGTGCAAGGAAGGACACGACATTACCATAGTAGATAAAAATCAGCAGAAGATACAGACCTATGCTAATCTCTACGATGTTATGGGAGTTGTGGGAAATGGCGCAAGCCACAGTGTACAGATGGAAGCGGGAATTGAAAATGCTGATCTTATAATTGCGGTTACGGATTCCGATGAGCTTAACATCTTATGCTGTACTATTGCCAAGCAGGTTGGTAACTGTGCTGCCATTGCCAGGGTACACGATCCGGATTACAGCTCCGAGACTTCATATTTATGTGAGAAGCTTGGACTTACGATGATAATAAATCCTGAACTTGAGACTGCCAAGGAGATATCAAGAATACTTAATCTCCCAACTGCCCTTGAGGTCAGTTCATTTGCCAGGGGACAGGTGGAGATGATCAAGATCAGACTGCCGGAGAACAATATGCTTGATGGAATGGCTGTCATGGATGTGGGCAGAAGAATCATTTCCAAAAACAAGGATGCCAAAGTACTTCTGGGTGCCATAGAGCGTGCCGGAAAGGTATACATACCTGATGGAAGCTTTATCCTCCGGGCGGGAGATATTGTGTCCATAGTATCCACATCAAAAAACGGTAAAGCATTCCTCGATGCCATCGGTTTTAAGACCAACAGGGTAAAGGATACTCTCATAGTTGGTGGAGGCGATGTTGCATATTATCTGGCACAGATACTTATAAACAGCGGCATTGACGTTAAGATAATAGAGGTAAATAAGAACCGCTGCGAGGAGCTTAGCGTGCTGCTTCCTAAAGCAACCATAATCTGCGGTGACGGAACCGATGAGGAGCTGCTTAAGGAGGAGGGCCTGGACCATACAGGTTCATTTGTACCTTTAACAGGAATAGATGAGGAGAACATCTTCCTTACACTGCATACAAGACATATGTCTAATGCAAAGGTTATAACCAAGATCAACAGAAGTAATTTTAAGGATGTAATAAACACCTTAAACCTGGACAGCGTGCTATATCCAAGCCTTATAACATCTGAGGCAATAATCGCCTATGTACGTGCCAAGAAAAACTCCATGCACAGTGATATAGAGACCCTTTACCATATGTTTGATTCCAGGGCAGAGGCCATAGAGTTCAGCATTGACGCAGAGTCAAGTGTTACGGGAGTACCCCTTAAGGATCTCAAGCTTAAGAAAAATCTCCTCATTGCATTCATTAACAGAAACGGAGACATAATACTTCCAAATGGTTTTGATACCATAAATGTAGGGGACACGGTAATGGTAGTTACCACAGACACAGGACTTAAGGACATAAATGATATTCTTAAGTAGGGGAGGATCAGGAAAATGAACAGGCTTATCATAGTCTATATTTTAGGAAGTGTATTAAAGATAACAGGTGTCCTGTTACTGCTTCCCATAGTGACAGGAATAATATATCATGAGTCAACTACAATGTTTTTCGTGTGGGTGGCTCTCGGCTGTATAGCCGGAGGCCTACTGCTTACATTGAAGAAGCCTAAAAATCAGGTGTTCTACCTGAAAGAGGGATGCGTTGCCACAGCCTTAAGCTGGATAGTCATAAGTATTGTGGGGGCATTGCCGTTTTATATTTCAGGACAGATACCTTCATTTACAGATGCAATGTTTGAGACAGTATCAGGTTTCACCACAACTGGTGCCAGTATTCTTACTGATGTAGAGAGTTTGGACAAATGTATGCTTATGTGGCGAAGCTTTACCCACTGGATAGGTGGTATGGGTGTTCTTGTATTCCTGCTGGCAGTTGTACCGCTTAGCGGCGGCTCTAATGTAAATCTGATGAGGGCAGAAAGCCCGGGACCGAGTTTTGGAAAGCTTGTTCCTAAGCTGAAAACAACAGCCAGACTTTTATACCTTATATATTTCGGACTTACTATTATACAGATTATATTGCTTATCTGCGGAAGAATGCCTGTATTTGATGCCATAACTACGAGTTTCGGTACTGCAGGTACCGGTGGATTCGGTATCAAAAATGACAGTATAGCGGGATATTCACTTTATATAAAATGGGTTGTTACAATCTTTATGATACTCTTCGGGGTTAATTTTAACGCATATTATCTTATACTTTATAAGAAATTCAAAAGTGCGTTTGCTATGGAGGAGGTAAAGGCCTATCTTATAATAATTATTGTTTCCGTTGTATGTATCTTTTTTAACATACTTAAGATGTCAACAAGTGCCGTAAATGCCATTACGGATTCAGCATTCCAGGTTGCTTCAATTATTACAACTACAGGTTTTTTTACCACTGATTTTAATCTGTGGCCCGAGGCATCCAAAACCATACTTGTCATATTAATGTTTATCGGTGCCTGTGCGGGAAGTACGGGTGGAGGTATTAAAGTATCAAGATTAGTTATTCTTATTAAGTCATTGGGAAAGGAAACTGATTCATATATCCATCCTAAAATAATTAAGAAGATTAAAATGGATGGGAAACCCGTAGAACACGAGGTTGTGCGTTCTGTTAATGTATATTTTCTGACATTTATAATTATTTTTACGGTTTCAGTTTTACTTGTTTCACTGGAAAATAAGGATTTTACAACCAAGTTTACAGCGGTTGCGGCTACAATCAATAATGTAGGACCGGGACTTTCAAAAGTCGGACCCATCTGCAATTTCGGAGGCTTTTCCGCACTAAGCAAATACGTTATGATGTTCGATATGCTGGCGGGAAGACTGGAACTTTTTCCACTGCTGATATTATTCCATCCTGCAATCATAAGAGAAATATTCAGTGGCAAAAGAAAAAGCAAGGCATAGCATGACAAAATCCGGGAAGCTTAAGCTTCTCAGACTTTGTATATATGGTCTACATCAAATTTTTTATCAATAGAATTAAGAAGAATATTAATAGCGAGGTTGGCTTTCTTCCGGATATCATTTTCAATGAAATGAAAGCCGCCTGCTATAAGAATATCCGGCTGGTTATAGCCGATTATCACAGAGTTATCAGGGTTGGCATATCCACAGGCAGCAAGAGCGGTGTATGTGCCGATAATGATAACTTTTTTTGACCTTATATTTTTTAAGCAGTCTTTATTTGAATCGCATATAAAAAAAACTTTTTCAGGATCTATGCCTGAGAAGATATATTCTCTGTAATTTTCATTGGCAAAAGTATTGCTCAGAATGATAAATTCATCTCCCACAACAGAAACGGCCTTTTTTAGTAATTTGCTAAAATCGGTATATATCTGATAAAAAAGAGGGTCATTTATGATCATATCAATGTTAATAACCGGCACCAAAAAGCTGTTGGAAAGAATAGAAAATTCACTTTCTTTAAGGTCGATGGCGAGAATGGCATCAACCGTTCTTCCGGATACAGGGCAGGGACAATCTGATTGAAAAGGCATATACATTACATCATATCCAAGTCTGTTAAGTCTCCGGATTAATAAATTAACCATGTTTGAAATTTCAAGATTTCTTGCAAAAGTTCTATCGTTTAGATGATATGATATTCCGATTACATTGCTGCGGCCCGTGGCAAGGCTTTTTGCGACGTGGCTTGGAGTGTAATCAAGGAGGTTTGCAATCTGGAGAACTTTCTTTCTGGTAGCCTCACTTATTTTCATATCGGTTCTGTTATTCATAATATATGATACTGTCGCAACAGAAACTCCGGCTTCTCTTGCAACATCTTTAACCGTTGCTTTTTTGTTCATAACGGAAATCCTTTCTTTAGTAAGTTTAACGACTTAAACGCATAAGTAGATGATAAAAGTAACAAATAAAAATGTCAATAATTTTGTTGACAGAAAAATCAAACCGTGTTAGTATCAACTTAACCGATTAACTTAAACGATTAAGTAAATTAAAAGGAGGATATTAAAATGAGTAAATTTTTTAGAAAAACAGCAGGTTTAATTCTGGCAGGAGCACTGACGGCTGCAGCACTTTGTGGCTGCGGAAGCAATAAACCCGCCGGAGGAAATGATGTGAAATCTTTGGAGAAGAGCATCGTCAAGATTACATTCATGAAGAATGAAAGCGTTCTTGGAACGGCAGAGGTAAAAGAAAGCACCATTCTTTCAAAAAGTGATTATGAAAAATACGAGGCAAGTGAAGACACAGAATTTATGGGCTGGTATGAGACACCTGCATTTCTTGATGCAAGTAAAAAAGACCTTTCTAAAGATACTTTTACCAAAGATACAGTTCTTTATGGCAATTTTAAATTAAAATCAGCATCAGAGGATACAAGGATATGGTACATTGTTGGTACATCCGATAAAGGCAGCTTAAAGGACAGTAACTGGGCAGGTGCTGATGTAGAGGACAGTGTGAAGAAAGAATTTGAACTTAAATCCACAGAAAATAATAATGAATTTACCATAACCATTGATTTATATGCGGGGGATCAGTTCCAGATAATACACGACTGGAACTGGGACGGACAGAAAGGCTATGGCTGTTTTACCGGACTTGACAGCAGCATGTTTGAAAGCGGTGGCGGTCTTGGCGGAACTGACAATACTTCTAATGTGAATGTAATAATGGATGGCAATTACACAATAAACCTTACGACTAACCCGGATGATGAGGCACATGACACATTAACAATTACAAGGAACGGTGATATTAATTAATATGAATGTCTGGGCATTATATCATATGGCAGATTCATCATATTGCTTTCCAGTTTCGGATAACGAACTGGTTCTAAGGTTAAGAACGGCAAAAAATGATATAAAAGATGTAAGTGTGCTGTATGAAAGCAAATATATAATAGGCGGATGCCAGAAAAAACAGAATATGGAGAAACAGTTTTCAGATTCGCTTTATGATTATTATGTAACAAAGCTTCTGCTTACGGATACAAGAGTCGGATATGTATTTTACATAAATGATGGAAAGGATAAGTACTATTATTCAGAAGATGGACTGACAGAGACTTATGATTTTAAACAGGGTTTTTATAATTTTTTCCAATACCCGTATATTAATCCGGTAGATGTGATGAGTAAGGTAGACTGGATGGGTAAAGCATGTTTTTATCAGATTTTTGTAGATAGATTCAAGCAGGGAATTGCTCATAAGGGGATATCTTATATAAATTGCGAATGGGGAGATATTCCCTCTCCATTCACACATGCAGGTGGTGATTTAAAGGGAATTACGGAGAAACTTGATTATATAAAGTCCCTTGGATGCAATGTTATTTATCTGACGCCGGTTTTTAAATCAAAATCAAATCACAAATACGATATAAGTGATTATTATGAAATTGATGAACAGTTTGGAACTAATGAAGATTTACATGAGCTTGTTGAAACTGCCCATGGGAAAAACATGAAAATAGTTCTGGATGCGGTTTTTAATCACTGCAGTGAAGACATAATGCAGTTCCGTGACGTATGCGAAAAAGGGAAAAACTCAAAATACTACAACTGGTTTATAATCCACGGCGATTCGGTAAATGCAGACAGGGATAATTACGAGATTTTTGGCGGTTGTAAATATATGCCGAAGTGGAATACCGGAAACGAATCTGCGGCAGAGTACCTGATTAACATAGCCGTTCATTATCTGAAAGCCTATGATATTGACGGGTGGAGGCTTGATGTGTCGGATGAGGTCAGCCACACTTTCTGGAGAGAATTCAGAAAGGCAGTAAAAAAATGCAGGAAAGATGCAATTATTCTAGGGGAAAACTGGCACAATGCTTACTCTAACCTGCGTGGAGACCAGTTTGACGGAATAATGAATTATTCTTTTACGAAAGCCTGCCTTGATTATTTTGCGTATGATAAATTTACTGCAGGAAAATTTGCAGACAGACTCAATGAGATACTGATGAGAAATACGGATATTGTTAATTATATGATGCTTAATCTTCTGGACAGCCATGATACACACAGGTTTTATTCGGAAGTGTCGTGTAATGATTTCAGGTTTGAAGCCGCAATATGTCTTACATATATGTTTCCCGGAGCACCATGCATATTTTATGGAACAGAAATAAGGATGGAAGGCGGTTATGATCCGGATTGCCGAAGGTGTATGGATTGGGACAAAAAAGATGACAGGATGAAAACTTTGCTTAATGCACTTTCAGAACTTAGAAAAAAATATGAAATTGCTGACGGGTCAGTCAGTATATACAGCAGGGACGAGAACTTTATGCTGGAAATTGTAACAAAAAAACATAAAATAATACTTGAAATCAATAAAGAGACAGAAAAATATGGGATATCAGTGGATGGAGGAAACTATATATGAAAGGTAAAATGATACAAAGAATTATGGGAGGGGCATTAGCCGCTGTGATGGTATTTACATTGGCGGGCTGCGGTACTGAAAAAAAGGATACAAAGACCGGGAAAACGGTTAGCGGTGAAAAAGTCACAATAAGGATACTTGAAAATGATACAGCCAAGAAAAGCGGATATCTGGAGGTACTTATTAAGTCTTTTAACGAAGCATACAAGGATAAGGGAATAGAAGCTGTGGATGCTAATATGGAGGAATATACGGATCTTGCCACAAATGGTCCTTACGGGTACGGTCCTGATGTTATTTATCAGGCTAACGATCAGATAATGACCTATGCGGAGGATAAGCATATTCTGCCGGTTGAAGTGGATAAACTTGACTGTTATGAGCAGATTCCTGAAATTGCGTGGGATGCTTACAGAATAGTAGTTGACGGCAAAACATACTATTGCGGTGTGCCTGTTAATATACAGGAGCCAATGCTGTTTTATCGTGAAGATATGTTACCGGAGAACTGGCAGACAAATTGGGATAAAGATGGAAACGGAACACCTGATTTCTTTGAAAACTGGAATGACTTATATGCGTATTCAGAATCATTGAGAGAGAGTGATACAAGTGCGACCGGAACAGAAAAATATGGTTTTATGCAGTCTTTATATGACCCATATCTTGCATCTTCTTTTTATCTTTCATACGGTGCATACATTTTTGGGAAGAATGAAGATGGTACATATAATGCTGCTGACATAGGTTTTTCAAAAAATAATGCCGCTAATGGATTAAAAGCATTAAAGCAGTTTGCGGGACTGATGTATGAGGGCTGTATTGATGACACGATAACACTTAACCGATATGAAAAAATTGCCAATGGTACATATTTCTGCACGGTATCAACACCTGATACATATTCTCTTTTTATAGATAAATTAACACTCCAATATGAAAATGAAGGCATCAGCCATGCCATAGCTGCAAAAAAAGCAGAAGAAAATCTTAAAATGACAGAACTTCCGGGATTAATGCCTAAAGACGGCGACCTGAGCAAAGACTCTGCCGGGATGACGGAAGATGATTTTGTAAACGTGGTAGTTATGGGTGGGGTCAACGGATATGCAATAAGTTCTTATACGAAATATAAGGACGCATGTATTGAATTTGTTAATTATGCTACAGGATATGATATGGTAAGCCGGAGAACAGAAATGCTTGGTATTGCTCCGGCAAGGGAAGATGTTGCAAAGCAGACAGGCGGAATGACCGATATGATATTTAAGAGCCTTTCCGAAGGAAAAATATATCTTATGCCTTCCATCAAAGCTGTTGACCAGATATGGGTTCCTGCACAGACTGTGTTGGGAGAAGTGGCAAAGGATGCTTTCAATAAATCAACGGGAACCGAAAAATATGTTACAACGGAGGATTTCCAAAAAGCACTGGAAACAATAGACCGGAATATATATGATGCTATATTTGCACTGGCAGAATAAAAGGGTGGTTATTATGGATACAGAAAATAAAACTAAAACTTCTATTCAGGTGAGACTTTCCTGCTTTGTTATGGGCCTAGGCCAGATTGCCAACAGGCAGATTATTAAAGGAGTACTTTATCTTTTGTGTCTGGGTCTGTTTTTAGCATATATGTTTTCTTTTGGAATCAATGATTTAAAAGGATTTTTTACACTTGGAACGACAGAAGCGGACCCCTGGCTCGGAATTAAGGGTGACGATTCCATTATGATGTTGCTTCGTGGTATGATTGCAGTATCTGCAATCGTCGCAATAGTGATTATCTATATAAATAATATTAAAGATATAATACATACGGAAGAACTGAAAAATAAAGGAAAAGCACTACCATCATTTACAAAAGCACTGAAAAAATTTCTGGACAGGAAGTTTTATGTTGTTGCGCTGGCTGTTCCGGTAACAGGAGTGTTTATTTTTAACGTCATTCCCATTATATTTATGATTCTTATAGCGTTTACAAATTACGGAGGAGATGTGATTCCGCCATCGCTTGTGGACTGGATAGGATTAGGCAACTTTAAAAAGATATTTACTCTGGGTAATATAAAAAGTACATTTTTCAAAATACTGGGCTGGAATCTTATATGGGCGTTTGCATCAACGGCCTTAAATTATTTCGGAGGATTATTTTTAGCACTTCTGCTTAATAAAAAATGTGTAAAGGGAAAAACCTTCTGGAGGGCATTTCCAATTCTTGCATACGCCGTGCCTGGGTTCATCACTTTGCTGGCATTTAAGTTTATGTTTTCGTATGGAGGACCTGTCAATTATTACATAACAATGGCAGGTGGAAAAGCTGTGGGATTTCTTGGTATTGATGCGGGTATAAAAGCCAGGCTGATAGGACTTTTTGTAAATGCGTGGATTAGTATTCCCACATCCATGCTTCTGGCAACGGGAATACTTTCCAATATGAACACAGAACTTTATGAAGCTGCTGCCATTGACGGAGCCACAAAGTGGAAACAGTTTGTAAAGATTACCCTGCCTTTTGTGATTTTTTCCACAACGGCAGTCCTTATTACCAGTTTTATAAATAACTTTAATAATTTTGGTGTATTTTATTTCCTACGTGGCGGGTTGTATATGGATGGTTACTTTCTTGCAAGTGATACGGATTTACTTATTAACTGGCTTTATAATCTCAGTATAGACAATAACTATTACGGGATAGGAGCAGCTGTGAGTCTCATTATTTTTGTGATTACTTCGGTATTGTCCCTCACAGTTTATGTGAGAAGTGCCGCATTCAGAAAGGAGGATACATTCCGATGAAAAAACATCACAGTAAAAGCGGGGTTGTGGATAGTGTCGTCACACATATAATATTGATTATTGTATGCCTTATATTTTTTTTCCCTGTATTGTGGCTTGTTATGGCATCTTTTTCAAAAAATGGTTCCATATATGACTTTGATGGATTTTTCCCAAAAGGCTTCAGCCTGTCGGGATATAAGACTTTATTTACCGATACAGCAATGTATGATTATCCTAACTGGCTTAAAAATACATTTATTATAGCTATTTTTTCAAGCCTTATAGGAACAGTGCTGGTAATTCTTACAGCATACACAATAAGCAGATTCCAGTTTAAATCAAAAAAATTACTTATGAAATCTACTCTGGTGTTATCAATGTTTCCTAGCTTTATGGGCATGCAGGCACTTCATCTTCTTATGATTAATTTTAACATGATAAACAGACTATGGAGCCTTATTCTTATATATTCTGCGGGGGCACCGATGGGATATCTTGTGCAAAAAGGATATTTTGACACAATAAGTAATGCCATTTACGAAGCCGCGAGAATAGATGGGGCAAGTAATGCCCAGATATTTAAGCAGATAACTCTTCCTCTTTCAAAACCTATAATAGTCTATACGGCATTGACACAGTTCGCATGGCCATGGAGTGATTTTATTCTACCTAATCTTTTATTGAAAAATAAGGACATGTGGACTGTAGCCGTGGGACTTATG
>ERZ779829.925-NODE-925-length-12054-cov-8.155763_pt1 | contig 12054 bp, 12 predicted proteins | sample MGYA00511562_ERZ779829 | MGnify/ENA primary metagenome ERZ779829 (study PRJEB29588, sample SAMEA2151677) | human gut metagenome | biome: human gut; feature: human-associated habitat; material: faeces | place: Denmark | collected 2008/2010 ... | reverse complement strand
GGCTTGGTTGAAAAAAATCGATTCTCAGACGACCATTTGTAAAATATTATTATCAGATTAAACACGTGTGCATCGTGTGCTTTGCAGGGCAGCCAGACGAACATGCGGGGGCCACACCATGCAAGCTGAAATGCTTGTGCATAACTAAAACTATATGCGTCTTGAAATGTTATAACTCGCAGAAAAAAATATTAGATAGAAAAAATCTGTCTGAAAAGAGCGAATTACGAATTTTTATCTTAACTTTGCATAAGATGTCTGTTTATACGTAAATACAGCTAAAGCAATGAGACAGGTGATACTCTACGTCATTTTCGCGCTTGCCATGGTTCTTGGGAGTCATGGAGAGTTGTCGGCTGCCTCAAGGTTGGCACATTGCTCAAATGACAGGTTAGAGAAGGTTGAGCATAAGCAGGACAAGCCTGAGGCCCAAGTCAACGACGCGTCGCTTCTTGCTTATGGCGTTTGCGGCAATCGCCCACAACGCTTGTCGCCATCTGGAAACATCTATGCCAATCCATCAGCAAGCAGGTTGACGTATAATAAGATCCGTTTTTTGTCAAATTCCCTATCAGCCATTTCAAGCCATTGCGAGCACTCGAGAGAAGAGACGGCTCCAATATGCTTTGATGTCGCCAGCAAGTATTATGTCATTTGCTTGCGGCATCTGCTTTGTTAGCTATATCGCGTTTTTTAGGAAAGTCTTTGTATTCCGGCAAAACAAGGTCAATAGTGTTTTGCTGAGCTACTGGCATGCATCAATTAAAAAACAAGAATTCAGCTAAATTAAAAAAGGAGATAAAATCAACAATGGCAAAGATAAACCATTTCGTAATGGGCACCAAGGTAATGGCGCTCGACAATATAGAAGTGAAAAAAGGCTTCTTGGGATTGAGCACTAAGCTCATTTACAAGCCAACAAACAGTGAGGTAAAAATCAAGGAAAACGAGTACTCGGCCGAGGACGGTAAAAAACTTGAGACCATTCTCGCCTCTAAGCCAGAGGATATGGCAGACGCAATCAGCAAGCATCCGGTTTCGGTGAAAGAACTTGGAAACGCCAGGCTTGAGGCTTGCGTCTCAAGCGACCGTCAGTTCGCCGCCGCGATGCTCCTAAGCTTCAAGGACTTGTCATACACGCCGGTTACTGACTTGCGAGTCTACGAAGGCAAGGCAGCCGAAGCCTTTGCAAAACTGTTCAAACTCTAATCATCTACAATATGCTCAGCCTCCAGGCGCTTTTATCAAGAAAGGCCTGGAGGTCTTTATTTCACGGTTATGTGCCAACAGCCCTGTTTCACCTCATATTTTATGAGGCAACGGTTTCTCTCCCTCATGTCGCGCATCACCTCCGCAAGAACCCACTTTAGCGTGTCGTTCCTGACCTCGCGCCTGTGTTCTCCAGGGGCTTCCACGGTCTTGTAACGGTTGTAAGCCACGTCGAACGTTGTGCCGAAGAGGTGGCAGCTGTTAGGCTTGGCGTTGGCGTTCTTCTTTTGCAGTTTGGCCACGTCAGCCTTGGTGCGCAGCACGCTCGTAACGATTATCTTGTGCAGCGGAATGTGCTTCACGTGAAGGGAGTCGAAGAAATTGCGGCCAATGTCCTGTAGAAGAACGGCAGCACGCGGAACGAGAAACGGCGAACTGTCGCGAAGGCGGTCGATGTGGAAATAAGGATTAGCACCTATATATACCAATGATGACAGGTGCTTTGAGGCGTCGGCACTGTCGGCAACAGGTCTCACGCCCCATTTCTCGGCAGCCAAGAGTTGCACGTCGTTTTGGTCGGGGAAAGATGCCTCGAAACCAGGCACGCTGTATATCCGGCTCTTCACCTCCTTACCGTCTTTACCGGTGAAGATGGTGCGCATGTCTTCTTTGCCGACGGGCATTGGAAAAGCGGCTTTGTTTTTATGGTTGCTGTTGGCGGCAATGGTCTCATCGGTGGTTTCCTTTTCCATAGATTTCTTGCCATTCATTGCCACACCTGGAAAAATGAGCCTTACGAGGGCAAGAAAAGCTACGGTGCCGAAAAAATATATCGTAAATTTACGTTTGCTAATTTTCATTATTCAATTGTCTAAAAATATTGTTTGTCATAAGCCATCAAACATATTGCAGCAGGATATCCCACACAGCTACTATGTGGCACGCGCTTCCAAGCAACACGAAGAAATGGAACACCGTGTGCATGTATTTTCGATTGTGTCGCATGTAAAACAACGCGCCAGTGATATAAGCCACGCCTTCGGCCACGATCCACGACACGGCACTTGCCGATACACTGTCTATCAATGGTTTGAAAGCCACAAGCACACATAGTCCCATTCCTATGTAGGCAAAAGTCTCAATGTTGCTATGACCCTTGAGGCGGTGGAAAGATATTATAGTGCCAACTATGGCGCATAGCCATACAAAGCAGAACAGTGTCCAGCCCCACAAGCCTTGGTCGCGAAGCGCAACGAGGGTGATAGGGGAGTAAGAACCGGCTATATGCCAATATATGGCGGCATGGTCCCACTTGCGCAACCGCTCTTTCCAAACCGAACGGGCAGACATGGCATGGTAGACGGTTGACGCCACATAGCTCGAAAGCATGCCGAAAAGGTAGAGTATTACTCCAGCCGTTGCCCAACCGTTATGATACCGGAAACACCAGACGAGAAATATCACACCAATCACAACGCCAAGCAAGATGCCGGCGGCATGACTCCATGAGTTCCACAGCTCCTCCTTATGAGAGAAAAATATTTTCCTATGCATGCTTTGGTTATCAATCAGAGTTTTACGGTAAACGTCTGACACTCCGGGAATGATTCGGCCAGCGCGAGAGGCTCATTCCTGAATATCCCGAATAGCGCGCTTCCGCTGCCCGACATCTGCGCGTAGGAAGCACCAAGTTTGTAGAGCTTGCCTTTTATGTCGGAAAGCTCAGGGTGAGCCTTGAAGACGGGCTTCTCAAAGTCGTTGCAGAGGTCGTCCTTCCACGTTTCTATAGGTTGCCTTACCACGTCGCGGCAACATTTGGCAGGCTTGTGGCAAACAATCTCCTTGTAGGCTTGGCCTGTAGACACGGCGATGTCTGGCTTTACAATCGCCATATAATAGCCATCGAGATTGCCTTTGGGCTCGTCGGCAGGCTCAAGGATCTCACCTCGTCCGCTGGCGTAAGCTGGTGCCGCCTCGATGAAGAACGCACAGTCGGAACCCAACTTGGCGGCGTAGCGTTCCATCTCCGCTATGCCAATGTTGAGACGAAAACGCTCGTCGAGCAGCCTTATCATGAAGGCTCCATCCGAAGACCCTCCCCCGAGACCGGCCTGCATGGGTATGCGTTTCACTAGGTGAGCATGGATGCGAGGCAACTTATAATCGGCGGCGAGCAGTGAATAGGCTTTCACCACAAGGTTGCTACGCTCGTCGCAGTCAACGGCATTGCCCGTAACCTTCAAGTCGCAGTCGACATCCGACGGGAATTCGTCAGACATGAGCTTTATCTCAAGGGCGTCTGTCAGGTTGACGGGGTAGAATACGGTTTCTATATCGTGATATCCATCTTGGCGTTCAGCCACGACGTTTAATCCAAGATTGATTTTGGCGCAAGGAAATGTAATCATAGTCTTAATAGTTTTATCAGTGCAAATATAAATCATTTTATTGAAATGGCTACGCTTTGTTGTGATAATTTTGTAAATTTGTGCCTAAATTCAAAACAGACATGGCAGAACCAAACAAGAACACACGGCGCAAGGCATCGTCACCCATTGACCAGACCTATGGCCACCTGCAGCCACAAGCACTTGATATAGAGAAGGTAGTGCTTGGCGCCTTGATGATAGACAAGGACGCTTTTTCCATCGTCTCGGAGACATTGGTGCCCGAGACATTCTATGAGCCTCGCCATCAAAAGATATTCGCGGCCATTCGAAATCTAAACGTCGACGAGAACCCCGTGGATATCCTCACGGTGACCAATGAACTTGAGAAAGAAGGCACACTCGAGAGTGTTGGCGGACCTACTTATATCGTGGACCTTGCCTCACATGTCGGTTCAGCGGCCAACATACAGTATCACGCCAAGATACTCCAGCAGAAATACATGGCACGCCAGCTAATCTCTTTCGCCAGCAAGATAGAGACATCGGCTTTCGACCCAATGGTCGACACTGACGAGCTGATGCAGGAAGCCGAGGGCGCGCTCTTCGAAATCTCGCGGAAAAACATGCGGCAAGACTATACGCAGATTGATCCCGTGGTGCGCCAGGCCGTTGACATCATACAGAAGGCATCGTCAAACAGCACTGGTCTCACCGGATTGCCTTCCGGCTTTACCAAGCTCGACGACATGACATCTGGTTGGCAGAAGAGTGACCTCGTCATCATTGCCGGTCGCCCTGCGATGGGTAAGACCTCGTTTGCGTTGTCTATAGCCAAGAACATTGCCGTTGACTATCGTGAGCCGGTGGCGTTTTTCTCGCTTGAGATGAACAACGTGCAGCTTGTAGACCGCCTTATAAGTAATGTGTGTGAGATTGAGGGCAAGAAAATCATGAACGGACAGTTGAGCCGTGACGAATGGGACAGATTCGACAAGCGCCTGTCAAAACTCACGGGCGTGCCTTTGTATATCGACGACACGCCAGGCATGTCGATTTTCGAACTTCGCACCAAGGCACGCCGTCTCGTGCGTGAGAAGGGCGTGAAGCTGATCATGATCGACTACCTGCAACTCATGAACGCAAGCGGCGCGCGCTTTGGCAACCGCCAGGAAGAGGTGTCAACCATCTCACGTTCGCTTAAAGGACTTGCCAAGGAACTTGACATACCGGTGATAGCTCTCTCGCAGCTAAACCGTACCGTTGAGAACCGTGAGGGACTGGAAGGCAAGCGACCTCAGCTGAGCGACCTGCGAGAGTCTGGTGCCATTGAGCAGGATGCCGACATGGTGCTGTTCGTGCACCGCCCGGAATATTACCATCTCTACCAAGACGAAAAAGGCAACGACCTGCATGGAAAGGCACAAATCATAATAGCCAAGCACCGTAAGGGCGCCACGGGCGACGTGCTGCTGTCCTTCCAAGGGCAATACACACGATTCGCCAATCCCGAGGACACCATGCTTTCGCCATTGGCCGATAACATGGGTGGCGAGATTATCGGTTCGCGACTGGGTAGCAACGAGGACCCGCTTGGAGGAGACATGAACGTTCCTTTCTGATAGATTATAACAAAACATAGCAAAAAAATAATAGATTATTTGTCTATGTCACGACAAATTTTTACCTTTGCAACCGTTAAAGAAAAAAGCATAAAAAGAAATGACAGCACTTATCGCCATAATTAGCATTATCCTAAGCATTCGACTGCGCGTAACGGTTGGAAGTGAATGGGCGTGCGTGCATGCTTGAAAAACATACGATAGCAAGGCCTTTCCACTTCCATAAGTGGGAAGGCCTTTTTGCTTTCAAAACAAAGGGAATAAAAACATTTAATTACATATTACGTTAATCACAATTTAATCATGAGTGAGAGACTTTATATTTTTGACACAACGCTTCGCGACGGCGAGCAGGTGCCTGGATGCCAATTAAACACCGTTGAGAAGATTCAAGTGGCCAAGCAGCTTGAGCTTCTTGGCGTTGACGTCATTGAGGCAGGCTTCCCAATATCCTCGCCCGGCGACTTCAATTCGGTGGTGGAAATCAGTAAGGCCGTGACATGGCCCACGATTTGCGCCTTGACCCGTGCGGTGGAAAAAGACATCGACTGTGCGGCCGAGGCTTTGCAGTATGCCAAGCACAAGAGAATTCATACCGGATTGGGCACAAGCGATTACCATATTAAGTATAAGTTCAACAGCAACCGGGAGGACATTCTTGAACGTGCGGTTCGTTCAGTGGCTTACGCCAAGAAGTATGTCGAGGACGTGGAGTTCTATGCCGAAGACGCTGGTCGCACAGACAACGAGTATCTCGCGCAAGTGGTGGAAGCCGTCATCAAGGCTGGTGCCACAGTGGTAAACATACCTGATACCACTGGCTATTGCTTGCCAAACGAGTATGGCGCGAAAATAAAGTATCTCAAGGAGCATGTAGACAACATAGACAAGGCCATAATATCCACTCACTGTCACAACGACCTTGGCATGGCCACGGCCAACACCTTGGAGGGCGTGATTAACGGAGCCCGACAGGTCGAGGTGACAATCAACGGCATTGGTGAGCGCGCCGGCAATACCGCATTGGAAGAAATTGCCATGATTCTGAAATGCCATAAGAACGTGGGCATTAACACGAACATCAATACTCGCAAGATTTACCCCATCTCTCGCATGGTGTCTTCGTTGATGAACATGCCCGTACAGCCAAACAAGGCTATCGTGGGTCGCAATGCCTTCGCCCACTCTTCAGGCATCCACCAGGATGGAGTGCTCAAGAATGTGCAGACCTATGAAATCATCGATCCAAAGGATATTGGCTTGGAGAACAACGAGATTGTGCTTACGGCACGTTCGGGCCGCGCTGCTCTGAAATACAGGCTGGAAGCCAACGGTGTTGACATCAAGGACCAAGACCGTTTGGACAAGATTTACGAGGACTTCCTCAAGCTTGCCGACCGCAAGAAGGAAATCACTGACGACGACGTGTTGATGCTCGCCGGAGCCGACAAGGCCGCATCTCACTCGGTGAAGCTCGACTATTTGCAGGTTACGGCAGGCAAGGGCGTGCGCAACGTGGCAAGCGTGGGGCTCGACATCGCCGGCGAGAAGTTTGAGGAGAGCGCAACGGGCAATGGTCCTGTCGATGCGGCTATAAAGGCACTCAAACGAATCATACATAAGCAGATGACATTGAAGGAGTTTACCATTCAGGCCATCACCCAAGGCTCTGATGACGTGGGCAAGGTTCACATGCAGGTGGAATACGACGGTCACGTCTATTATGGCTTTGGCGCAAACACCGACATCGTGACGGCTTCTGTCGAGGCTTATCTCGACTGTATCAATAAATTTCGCAAATAACAAGGCATTAGATCCAGCAAAAATATTATGAATACACTTTTCGATAAGATTTGGGACAGCCATGTAGTCCAAATCGTCAAGGACGGTCCCACACAACTTTACATAGACCGTCTCTATGGCCACGAGGTGACCACTCCACAGGCTTTCGACGGACTTCGTCAACGTGGCTTGAAGGTGTTCCGACCAAAGCAGAACTTCTTCATGCCCGACCACAATATCCAAACCCATGACCAAGACAAGCCTATCGCAGACCCTGTCGGCAGGAAGCAGGTTGACACTCTCGATAAGAACTGTGAGGAGTTTGGCCTGACAGAGTTTAAGATGAACACCGAGGACAATGGTATCATTCACGTCATTGGTCCCGAAAAAGGTCTCTCACTTCCTGGCATGACGATTGTCTGTGGCGACAGCCATAACTCAACCCACGGAGCTGTTGGAGCCGTCGCCTTCGGCATTGGCACTTCAGAGGTGGAGATGGTGCTCGCCTCACAATGCATATTGCAGCAAAAGCCAAAGTCGATGCGCATAAGCGTCAACGGCAAGCTGAAGCCGGGCGTAACAGCCAAAGACGTGGCTCTATACCTCATGAGCAAGCTCACCACATCGGGCGCGACGGGCTATTTCGTGGAATACGCGGGCGACGTGGTTCGCGACATGACAATGGACGGACGCTTGACCCTGTGCAACCTTTCGATAGAGATGGGTGCACGTGGTGGCTTCGTGGCTCCAGACGAGACGACATTCGAATACATCAAGGGTCGCGAATATGCTCCTAAGGGAGCTGATTGGGACAAGGCCGTGGCTTATTGGAAGACATTGAAGAGCGGTGACGATGCCGTCTTCGACAAGGAGTTGGTATTCGACGCCGACGACATTGAGCCTCGCATCACCTATGGAACAAATCCAGGCATGGGCATTGGCATCAACGGTTCGATTCCTGCTCTTGACGAGATACCTGAGGCAGAGCGAGCCGGTTTTGAGAAGAGCTTGAAATACATGGGCTTTAAGCCAGGAGAGAAGCTACTTGGCCATCCAATAGATTATGTCTTCCTTGGCGCATGTACCAATGGACGCATTGAGGATTTCCGCGCTTTTGCCGAAATCGTAAAAGGAAAGCATAAGGCTGAGAATGTAGTGGCATGGCTTGTGCCAGGCTCTCATCTCGTGGCAAAGCAGATAAAGGAAGAGGGTCTTGACAAGATACTCACCGAAGCAGGATTCGCCATTCGCCAACCAGGTTGCTCGGCTTGCCTTGCCATGAACGACGACAAGGTGCCAGCGGGCAAATATAGCGTATCTACAAGCAACCGAAATTTTGAGGGACGACAAGGACCTGGAAGCCGTACTATTCTCGCAAGCCCACTCGTGGCAGCGGCAGCGGCGTTAACAGGTAAAATAACAGACCCCAGAACTCTATAATCATGAAGCAGAAATTTAATATCATCACCTCAACGTGTGTGCCACTTCCTTTGGAGAACGTTGATACAGACCAAATAATACCGGCACGTTACCTCAAGCTGACCCAAAAAGACGGCTTCGGCCCATTTCTTTTCCATGATTGGCGTTTCAACGCTGATGGCTCTGAGAAGAAAGACTTCGTGCTGAACAATCCAGACTTCAAGGATGCCGTCATTTTGGTAGCCGGCAAGAATTTCGGTTCGGGCTCATCGCGTGAGCACGCGGCGTGGGCCATCGCCGGTTATGGCTTCCGTGTGGTAATCAGCTCATTTTTCGCTGACATCCACAAGAACAATGAGCTTAACAACTTCGTGCTTCCTGTCGTAGTGTCGGAAGATTTCCTCAGTGAGCTGTTTGCCAGTATCAACAAAGACCATTCGATTCAGGTAAAGGTTGACTTGCCAAAACAAACGGTGACCAACCTCGCCACGGGTCGAAGTGAGCATTTTGAGATAAACGGCTACAAGAAGCATTGCTTGGAGAATGGTCTCGATGATGTGGATTTCCTCGTGCAGAACCGTGACAAGGTTGAGGCATGGGAAGAAAAAAACAAGCGATAATGGCAAATCAAGAACGCGAAATAGAGATAATGGACTCTACTCTTCGCGATGGTGAGCAAACCAATGGGGTGAGCTTCTTGCCACACGAGAAGCTCATGATTGCTCGCTACCTCTTGTCGGACGTAGGTGTTGACCGTATAGAGGTGGCTTCCGCGAGGGTATCGGATGGCGAGAAAGATGCTGTCCGCATGATATGCAACTATGCGCAACAACATGGAATGCTCGATAGGGTGGAAGTGTTGGGCTTCGTTGATGGCAAGAAATCTGTCGATTGGATTACTGAATGTGGTTGCAAGACTATAAACCTCTTGGCAAAAGGTTCTCTAAGGCATTGCCAATACCAATTGAAGAAGACGCTTGAAGAACATGTGAGCGACATCAAGTCGGTAATTGCTTACGCACATTCCAAGGGAATGACGGTCAACCTCTACCTTGAGGATTGGTCGCAAGGCATGAGAGACAGTCGCGATTATGTTTGGAAGATGATGGATTCGTTGAAAGACGCAGGAATCGTCAGATTTTTGCTGCCAGACACGCTTGGAATACTTAATCCTGTAAATACCTATGAGTATGTAAAGGCAATCACGACTAGATACCCTGGCGTGAAATTTGAGTTCCATGGCCACAATGATTATGACATGGCAGTTGGTAACTCTTTCATGGCGGTTGAGGCTGGATGTACAGGTTTGCACGTCACCGTGAACGGTCTTGGTGAGCGTTGTGGCAATGCGCCATTGAGCAGCATTCACGTCATGCTGAAAGACCAAATGCACGTGAAGGAACATATTGATGAGTCCACGCTTATGGAGATAAGCAACATTGTCGCTGGTTACAGTGGCATAGCTTATTCGCCAAACACGCCTGTTATTGGCGAAAACGTGTTTACTCAAGTAGCGGGAGTCCATGCCGATGGCGACAACAAGGCCCACCTTTATAGCAACGCCTTGGTGCCGGAACGCTTTGGAAGGCATCGTGAATTTGCATTGGGTAAGAATTCTGGCAAGGCAAACATCGTGAGAAATCTTGAGGACATTGGCTTGGAACTAACAAAGGAGCAGACAAAAGCCGTGACTCAACGAATTACGGAGCTGGGTGACAGAAAGCAACTCGTAACTCAAGATGACTTACCATACATTGTCAGCGACGTGCTTAAGCACACCTCGCCAGAACAAAGGGTAAAACTTGTGAGCTACATGGTCTCAACAAGTTATGGCCTAAAGCCTATAGCAAGTCTTAAAGTCAGCATTAATGGTAAGGATTACGAAGCCGACTCTACTGGTGATGGTCAATATGATGCTTTCGTGAGGGCTTTGCGTAAGATTTACAAGGAAAAACTTAACCGCACCTTCCCATTGCTGCAAAACTATGCCGTGACCATTCCTCCTGGCGGACGTACCGACGCCCTCGTTCAGACCGTTATAACATGGAATGACGGGGAAAAGCAATGGCGAACGCGTGGACTTGACGCCGACCAAACAGAAGCTGCCATACAAGCCACAATAAAGATGCTGAATATGGTGGAAGAATCTGACTGCTTGTCATAAGTAAAAAAACAAAGAAACAAAAAAACATATACCAATGAATTTGAAAATCGCAGTTCTACCGGGCGATGGTATTGGTCCGGAGATTATGCCAGAGGCCATTAAGGTACTGGATGTCGTGGCAAAGAAGTTTGGCCATAAGTTTACTTACACGGAGGCTCTCTGCGGAGCTCATGCCATAGATGCATGTGGCGATCCGTTCCCTGAAGAGACTTTCAAAGTTTGTATGGATGCCGATGCAGTGTTGTTCGCCGCTGTAGGTGACCCACGTTTCGACAACAATCCAACATTGAAAGTTCGCCCAGAGACAGGCTTGCTTGCTATGCGCAAAAAACTTGGCCTCTTTGCCAACGTTCGCCCTGTTGCCACATTCGATTGCTTGTTGCATAAGAGCCCATTGAAAGAGGAGCTTATCAAGGGTGCTGATTTCGTTGTCATACGTGAGTTGACGGGTGGAATGTACTTCGGAGAGAAGTATCAAGATAATGAGAAAGCCTTCGACACCGACATCTATTACCGCCCAGAGATTGAGCGCATACTGAAGGTGGCGTTCCAGTTTGCTATGCGCCGCAACAAGCATTTGACCGTCGTTGACAAGGCTAACGTGCTTGCAAGCTCTCGCCTGTGGAGGCAGATTGCCAAGGAGATGGAGCCACAATATCCAGAAGTAACGGTTGACTATATGTTCATTGACAATGCCTCTATGCGTGTATTGACAGAGCCACGCTTCTTTGATGTCATTGTAACGGAAAACACTTTTGGTGATATCCTTACCGACGAGACATCGGCAATTACCGGCTCCATGGGCCTACAGCCATCCGCGTCGCTTGGTGAGCACACTCCACTGTTTGAGCCTGTACATGGTTCTTGGCCACAAGCTGCTGGCAAGAACATAGCCAACCCTCTTGCTGAGATACTTTCTGCGGCAATGATGCTCGAACATTTCGGCCTCAAAGAGGAAGGTGCCGCCATTCGCAAGGCATGTGACGCAAGTCTGCTTAACAATGTTCGCACTCCGGAGATTCAAGTCGAAGGTGGCAAACACTATGGAACCAAGGAAGTGGGTGAGTGGATTGCAAAGTATATTGAGGAGAATTGATCATAATTTACAAATCAAAAAAATCATGCATATAAAAAGTGGAAGTGTCAATCACTTTCACTTTTTCCTGACTTCGTCACTCAAAAAATACGTATTTTATAACTGATTGATAAACAATATTTTGTATCTTTGTGTCACCTAATATTGGGTGACACGAAAGATATTTTAACTATGTTTGTCCGTAAAAAGAAATATCCATCCGGCAATATCGGAGTTATTGTTGTTGAGAAAATCGGTGGCAAGATGAAGGAACTTGCTACGATTGGTGTTGCATATAATGAAGATGAGGTCGAAAATCTTGTCAATGAAGCAAAAGAATGGGCTCATCCGACATTTCGAGTGATAAAGTCAATATAAAATAAAAGAAAACTGCCG
>ERZ779829.924-NODE-924-length-12068-cov-1.810872_pt1 | contig 12068 bp, 13 predicted proteins | sample MGYA00511562_ERZ779829 | MGnify/ENA primary metagenome ERZ779829 (study PRJEB29588, sample SAMEA2151677) | human gut metagenome | biome: human gut; feature: human-associated habitat; material: faeces | place: Denmark | collected 2008/2010 ... | reverse complement strand
CACCGATGTGCCGCGTACCATCGGCCTCCCGCACCAGCCCCATGCAGCTGCCGTCCGTCCGATAGAGCGTTTCATACGGCACCCAGTTCCAAGTCTTTACATTGTCATATTCTGCATCACTCTGGTCAATGCCCGGTGTTTCCACTGTTTGCGCCTGAGGCTCGGAGACTTCATGTCTTAAAAATCGAAAAGCACCGGTAAGAAAGTACAAGCATCTGTTCAAAGCTAACTTCTCGTTGCGGCTCAAAATTACTTTGCGATGTACCCTGAATGACACCAAGAGAAGCTAACGCATGAACCGACTCTTTGGCCCAGTTTGATATCTTCTCATCATCTTCAAATTGAATTGTGCCTTGCACTTGAGTTAATACACTTGTATTTCGTTCCTGCTCCACATACTTTATTGTTCGATAAAGCATAGCTGCATACTGCTCACGGGTCACCATATCTTTTTCATGAAATTCTCCGTCTTTTTGGCCGTTCACAATACCAGCTGTATATGCTTTATCCACTATGTTTTTGAAAAAGGAATTGGACATATCCGAGAAAACACCCGATGCAGCATTTTCAATCTCATGTCCTAGAAGAGTCTCTGCCAACAGCACCGCATACCATGCCGCCTGTCCACGGGAAGCAGCGCAACGCAAATCGTCATGCATCTCACCACCTGGAAAAAGGTCATTCGCCTCAGCAAGATAGGCCTCTTCTTTTGCCCAGTCGCTTAGAATTGGATATGCGTTTGCATTTACTGGAATTACACATATACTGCAGATTACAATACATGAGATTAACGCAAGTAACTTTTTCATTAGATTTCCTCCATGCAGAATTACGCAACATATCGGTCTGGTGCTTTTTCGCCTAGCAGCTCATCCCAAAAATACATCCATAGTGCGTAATAGTCAGCATCGTCCCCAAATCCCAGCACCTCACTACGAAAATCATCAAGCTTTTGATTTTCTCCTTCGTACGAAGAAATCAGTGCTGTGTTCATTTCAGCATTGGACGCATCATCATAATAATACGAAATTTTGTTGGAAGCCCAGCATCCGGCTGGGCTTCGCGCCATCGCTTTAATCACTTCATAGCTTTTGCACAGAATCTGCATATAATAGCTGCAAATTGAGCACGAGTAGCATATCCTTGTGGAGAAAGGGTCGTTGATGAGGTGCCATTGATAATACTATAGCCGTAAGCCCATTGCATAGGGGCGATTGCGAACTCAGAGATATCAGAAGCGTCGTCAAATGAAAACATATTCATAGTTCTCCCTGTGCCCATTTCATATCCGGCATATTTAGCATATCGCCACAAGATAACAGCTATTTGTTCTCGGGTAACTGGATCATTCGGGCCAAACTTTCCGTTGTTATAACCATTTATGATACCCTCATGTGTTGCCCAGTGAACTGCGTCAGAATACCAGCTATTACTCACATCAGGAAATGGTAGAACCTCCGAACTATCTGGAAGATTTTTCTCCCCATCTAGCCTATATAGAATAGTAATTATTTGCCCCCTGCTAATAGTAGTATCTGGACTAAACGTATCATTCGAGGTTCCTTTTATAAGTCCGCCGAAAAAACTATGCAGAACATCATCATAAAACCAATCACTTTCAGCAATATCGGCAAACGGATTTGCTTGATTCTGCAAGTATTCAACATCTGTTGAATAAAATTGAAGTAACGCATTCCTTAAGTTATTATCCGTTTCCTCCATATAGTTGCCGTAAAAATAGCGATTCAAAAAAGACAAATCCGAGAGCGTTATTCCTTTCTTTGCAGCAAAATCCATTGCCTCGGTACTTAAACCTTTCTTGAAGTTCTGCAAAGCGTTACTTTGCTGCCACGCGGTGTACTCCGCAACAGTCATCGTATTTGAATCAATTCCACTCAATTCTGGATTGTTTTCTGTTACAGCAGCCATACCAGCTGAAGCTAATGATTGAGTTCCATTGATAACAGCATATTCCCCGTATGTAAGTTTTTCTGGATTCTTGATTCCGAGACGTTTCATTTCGGACATTAGCGTATTAGGGCATTCAGTTAACGGCGTTTCAACAAAAACTCGGCTCATGTCCAAATGAGGCTCACCAATACCCATAGAAGTTGGCAATAAAATTGCATCGAGAAGTTTTTTAGAGAATGAACCATCGCAGTTTTCATACAATGCGGTCATAATTTCCTGTGCAAAGAAATGTGCTCCATTGAATATTGATGGAACTTTTACGTTTCCTGCGCAGAGAAATTGATCATAAAAGTCTTTCGGTACATACCATTTTCCGCCTTGTCGGATCGGCTTGCTTTTCATTGCTCCAATAATATATGTGTCTCTATAGATATATGGAGTATTGATTGACAAATAAATTTGTAGACCATCCTCAACAAAGGTCACAGCATCAGTATCCGTTTTAATTAAAATATCGGAGTTTTTCTCCAAATCATCCACACAGAAATATCCGCTATCAGATGCTTTCTGAGAAAAGCCATCTGTCACATCCGCTGCAATCGCCGTTGCAATAAAGCTTGGCAATAAAATACAAATCGCCAATACAATCGCGAAGCTCTTCCTTACTATAGTATTCATTTTACCCAAGCTCCCCAATATAATCTTGCAATCTATACTTTTTCTGTCGCTTACATCGATGACGTAAAACAACACGCGGAAATTATTGAACCATAGTACTGCGGATGCAAATGTACCTAGCAGCACAAGCGTAGGTCTGGCAGTCAGTTCATCTGGTAGTTCGTCTGTCCATCCCAGTGTGTAGTAAAGCGTGATGGCAAGAAGAATATGCACGAGAATTGCGGTTAAAAATGTGCGGATGATTTTATTTTTCATATATTTCCAGCATCAAAATGTTTAATTGTAGAACTTTTCCGCGATTTTGGTTACAACGCCGTCCTGTATGGTCAGCGTATAAGGTTGGATGAGCAGTCTTTCGTTGGCCTGAACAGCCGAAACAAATTCCTGCCATGTTTCAAACGTATACAGCCGGTCTTCTCCCGCACCGTATTCCTGAGAGATGTCGTAAATCGTGACGGGTGTGCCTGGGTCTACATCGTAGGTGTAAATTTCGCCGGAGTCTTTTCGATAATATCCGTATTGATATTCCTCCGGTGGGATGTTCAGGTCTTTAAGTGTTTGCAGATCTTCCTCAAGATATGAGTTTAGAAGGACAATGTGTTCGACCGTAATAGAATTATCGCGTACCTGTTGGATAATCACGGTCTGGAGGATAGGTTCTTCCGTCTCAGCCTTTGTACTGCTCTCAGAGCCGTGACCGGTATGCTCTGTAATTTGCGTGTCCTCATGCGCTTTGGAAACCGACAAATCTGTGCTTTCACGCGTGGCAGAACACCCGACGCCCATAAGGCTCATCAAAAAGCACAGGAACGCAAGACACACAAGTGATTTCTTCTTCAAAATACGCACCTCCTTAACGGGTTAATTATACATATAGAAGTTTGCAGGAACGCTGGTTGAATAGACAACGTTCTCCGCTGGCTGCGAATGAGCTGTATACTTAATTGTATGTGTATCTCCGTAGGTTACCAGTGCAACATGGGAGATATTGACCCAACTCATAATACAACCGGCATTGATTTTAGTAAGATCGTTTTGCAAATAAAAATATCCGTTGTCTATCATATATGGAACGACACCGCCATCTGTTCCATTTCCTGTACGCATCCAATTGATTCCGGACCACCCGCCCCATGTAGTTGAACCATACCATAAACCATGGACATCTTCTGGAATGCCACCTGCGCGAAGCGCTTTTGAATGCGCATGCTCAATATTATTTTCGTAAGGAGGAAATTATTATGCCACAAAACAAATTACAGGAATTCGTATTCACAACAATCATGGCCATGTTCATGGTCTATGGAATGATCTGCTACAATGTAGCATTAAGCACAGGAGGTTTCACCAATCAGACATTTGTCATGGCACTTCATGAGATGCCGATCATGTGGCCGATAGCTATTGTGCTTGAGCTTTTCGTGGTTGGAAAGCTTGCACCAATGCTTGCGTTCAAGATCGTGAGACCGACTGACAGACCACAGGTGATAACCTTCATGATATCATTCTACATCTGCATAATGATGTGTCCAATCATGAGCCTTATAGCAACTGTTTTGTTCAAGGATTCACCAAGTGTTGGTACATTTATCCAGACATGGGGAATGAATCTCCCTGTTGCACTGCTCTGGCAGCTCTGTTATTGCGGACCACTTGTGAGACTGATATTCAAGACTATATTTAAGAGACAGCTTGCGGGAGCAGGATGCGCCGAGACATCAAATGAGCCTCAGCCAGAGGCTTAACCAAAAGTGTAGACAAAGCCCGCGTGAGGTGTTACAATCCGTTCAAATTGTAGTTTTTAGGACAGAGGAAGAGTAGTGAGTGATATACATATAACGCTGGGCGATCTGTGTCAACAGCTCTCCATATCGAGGGCAACGGGTAGAAATTGGCTCAGACTTGGGAAAATTGAATCACAGGGCAAGCAGCCTGATGGTGCGGTGTATTTCACCGAGGACTATGTCAGGTCTGTAAATGAATCACTGAGAACGGGGAAACGTCAGTCACTTCGCAGCCGCAGGAATAAGGGATACGTGTCTGGGAAATGTCTGTATGACAGATACGTGTCCGGGGACTGTGTAAGCGCACATGAGGTAAAAAGACTTGCGGATCTACTTGCAGAGCGGGGGGTATGCGTGACAGAGACTGTTATGAGAGCTACTGGCTGACTGCGCACTTAAGCTGCTGATAAGCAGTGGGGCTGTAGTATGCGACAAATATAGTGACGCCCAAACCGCAATGGCACAGAAAGATGCTGGCTCCGGAGCAGAGGATTATCCGGTGATAGCTTGCTATGCAGAGAATGAACTTCTCATGGCATATATTGATGGAAGAATTCAGGCTGGTGTCTGGAATGTTCTGATTGACGATATAATCGGGGACCCTGGGAAAACTGCAGATTGGATAAAGGCTAACAGAGAATTCTTTGATATTCACTATGAGTATCAGAATGGAGAGGATGTACCCGGATTGCTTTATATGTCCATAAGGGATATTGGAAGCCGCAAGGCGGCGGGATCATATTATACCCCGACGGATATAGTCAGGAAGATGCTGGATGATGTGTATAGTGACATGGAAAATGGTGATGAGAGAAGGAAGCAGCGGCTTCTGGATCCATGCTGTGGAACAGGCAATTTTCTGATACAGCTGCCGGATGACATAGAGCTTTGCAACATATATGCATGTGATATAGATGAATTCAGCGTACAGCTTGCAAGGTTCAATCTGGCACTGAACAGACTGACAGATAAAGACGAAGCCGCTGAGGCCGCAGGCATACAGACTATATGTGAGAATGTGGCATGCAATGATTTCCTTATAAAGGAGTGGTTTGTGTCAGAAGACAGCGGTGAATATGAAGAACATAGAGGAAATAAAGAATTTAAAGAACTTAGAGAATTTGCAGATCACGGATTCGACATTATCATCGGAAATCCTCCGTGGGGATATGCATTTGGCAGTGATATGCGGAGATACCTGAAAACGGTATACAGGACAGCTCAGGGAAAAGGCATTGAATCATACGATGTGTTCGTAGAGAGAGCTCTTGAATTGCTGGAATACGGAGGTGCGCTTGCATTTGTGCTTCCGGAGGCATTGCTTGACGTGAGAAATCACAGCGCAGTCAGACAGATCATAGCAGAGTCGGCAAATGTGAGACATGTGAATTTTGTTGGTGATGTATTTTCTGGAGTTCAGTGTCCTGCAGTGACTTTGAGACTTGAGAAAAGCCGTGATGCCGGCCACTGCAAGGGGGCAGAGATCGAGAAAAACGGTGAAGCATTTGTCATCAGAGACGACAGGCCATTGGACGCTCATGGATTTGCGCTCAGGATAAATGATGAGGAGTACCGTCTTCTGGCAAAACTAGAAGCTGCGGAGAATTGTGTGTGCCTTAAGGAACGGGCGGATTTTGCCCTGGGTATTGTGACAGGGGACAATAAGAGATATTTGTCAAACGAGTGTCTTGATGGAATGGAGCCGGTGGTGACTGGTTCAGATGTGTACAGGTACAGGTATCAGGATTCTGGTAAATACGTGGATCCGGATCTGGCTTTGTACCAGCAGGCGGCACCTGCCAAGTTTTACCGTGCACCGGAGAAACTGATATACAGATTCATCAACCGCCAGTTGGTATTTGCATATGATGACAGGCAGAGACTTACGCTTAACAGCTGCAATGTGGTCATTCCACGTGTGGAAAGGCTGGACATGAAGTATATCATGGCTGTGCTTAACTCCCGGGTGGCACAGTATATGTATGAGAAGCGGTATCATGTGGTAAAGGTGCTGAGGTCTCATATTGAATCAATTCCGATACCGTTGGCAGATGTGAGGCCGCAGCAGGAGATCATCCAAATGGCGGACAACCTTATGACATGTGAGAGTAGGTGCGATCTGTATGACGAGATCGATGATGCCGTGCGAAGACTGTATGGTGTGAGCGATGAAGATTATGAGTTCATCAGGCGGACTTTATCTGGAAACAGATATATGTTATAAAGGTAGATGGAATATGATACATTTTAAATAAAATTTTTGTAAGGGGGACCCGCCGTCAAGGCTGGGGATTCCTTACAAAGCACGCATACGCCGCGCGGGACGCCTATAAAATGCTCATGTTCCATTAATAATAAGAAAGAGGAAGAGACGATGAACAATATACTGCTGATAAATGATATGGCGGGTTATGGAAAGGTTGCCCTTTCTGCGATGATCCCTATCATGTCCAATATGAAATTCCAGGTGTACAACCTGCCGACGGCATTGGTGTCCAATACGCTTGATTACGGAAAGTTTGATATTCTGGAGACCACAGGATATATGAAGAACAGTATGAGGGTGTGGGATGAGCTTGGATTCACATTTGACACCATAGCTACGGGATTCCTTGTGTCGGAGGAGCAGACAAAGCTTGTGTCGGAGTATTGCGGACAGAAGAAATCCCAGGGAGCTTTTATATTTGTTGACCCGATCATGGGTGACGATGGTGTGCTTTACAACGGAGTCACAGAGAATACGGTTGGTTATATGAAAAAAATGTGCCAGGTGGCAGATCTTATAGTACCAAATTATACTGAGGCGGTCTTTCTGGCAGGCAAATATACGGACAAGGATGTTCTCACACGTGAAGAGGCGGACGATCTTGCCCGCACACTTCATGGATATGGCGCACAGTCGGTTGTTATAACAAGCATCAATATAGAAGGACAGACCAGCACGCTCATGCTGGATGGCGGGGATGACAGAATAAGCGTATTTCCATATACAGAGATACCGGTGAGATTTCCGGGAACAGGTGATATATTCTCTGCGGTTCTTATAGGAAGATACAGAAGCGGACACAGCATTGAAGACAGTGTAGGAACTGATAGACCTTAATAAGGATAACGCAGACAAATATAAGGGAATTCCGCTGGAGCAGTATATAGAGGTGATAACAAAATGAGCAGACCACAGATCAGAATAACGCTTATAGACCGCAAAGGGCTTCATGGGTGTCACAGAGGACACAAGATTGGTGATTCCTATGATTTTGATACTGAGAGAGGCAAGCTCTGCCCGATGGCTATGCATGTGGCATTTCCGTATGTGGACATTCTGAGGTATGGCAGCATACCGGGAAATGAGCCGGGAAGTGCAGTGTTCTGCTGCCCTGACGTGGACACGATAAATGTGTTCCGGATAGAGGTTATTTCTCCGGATGGTGAGGCGCGATAGACCATAAGCAGACACTTCTGCAGATATTGTGGCAAAGAGACGGTAAAAGTAGATACTTATCAGAACAAAATCTGCTGTCGATATACTATAATGATTAACAGGTGATATGAAATCACGCAGTGTATACGACAGGAGGTGGCACGTATGTTATCAGACAGAAAAAAACGCAATATACTTGTATGGTTTATTATTGCTGTCATATGTGTCTCCTATCTGGGAACTGAGGGACTCTACAATTCAAAGGTCAGAAACTATTCGGCCGGTTTGGTTGCAACGCTGGGCGGAAATCGCAGCATAGACAGCGGGAATAACGATATGCTGGGGGTTGCAGACACCAGCTATGGGCTGTCGATCCAACAGAGAAATCTGAATCCAGGCAGCTCAGAAAAAAAGGCAGAGCCATTTGGGATGCCTGCATTTGCAGTTTTTGCTTTGCTTCTTGGACTCGTATACAGCATGTCAGCATTTGCCGGGGGATATGCCAGTGTGTCCGGCTGCGGAAGATGGATGCTGCTGATATATATACATAAGAAAGATGGCAAGAAACGTCTGGGATGCGCCGATGAAGGGTATCTCAGATGCTGCGGATAAACATTAGAAATAAAATAGAATAATTATGCATCTGAGCCTTCATTGGTGTTTCGATGATCTAAGAGATGACAAGAAGACGGAATTTAAGCGTAGGGCGCTTACCAGTGAAGGAGAGATAATTATGGCAATGGATATTTTAGCTTATACATTCGGAATTATAGCACTTGCAGCAGCGATCAAATGTTTTGTTGATGAGAACTGGGGCGAGAAGATGCACAGAGAATCAGAGGATTCAGAGGATGCACAGGATATGATTCGGGATAAAAAGGCAGCATAGATAAAATTAGATCAATAACACAATAGTGTATTTGTGTAAATAAAGATCCAACGGATATATCAATAGGATATACCCGTTGGGTCTTTTCATTTTGTTTAGCGATTTGAAACTATCGTCATAACGGACACATACACATCCCAGCCTATGAGGGATAAAAAACTGTTGCTATGGCTGCGTCCCTGCCCCCGAGGTTTAGAACAAATATAAACACATGTGCTACTCAGTGTAGATATACACACATCTGGGATTCTCAACTTAAAAAACAACTAATAATTAGCTAAATTAAGTTTGACTATAAAGCAAGAACTAACTAATATAAAATAGAAATGTATACGGAATAAAGTGAAAAGACTGAATAATGGTGACATTATAGGGATTATACATTTGCGTAAAAAATAATAAGAAAATCTATAATGACAGAGGAAGAAGATATGAAAATCAAGCCAAATGATGTTATGATCAGGTACACAGGACGAATTGATTGGACGGATGAGGAAAAACCTGTGTGGGTATTCCCGTGTACATCTGCGGAGATGAAGTTTACGGGTAAGACACTGAGGATCAAGGTGTCGAACAAGAACAATTACTGGGACAATTATCTAGGCTGTATAATCGATCAGTCACAGCGAAGTTATCTCCTAAATAAAGAAGGAATTACGGAGCTTGATATAGTGGTTCCAGACAGCGATACAGATGAGCACCGCGTGCTGTTCTTCAAGAGACAGGATGCATGTCATGAGGTAACAATACTTGAGTATGAGATCGGAGATGGGGAGAGACTTCTTCCATTGAAACCGCTGTCAGGCAGGCGGATAGAGGTGTATGGAGACTCGGTGTCAGCGGGCGAGGTATCGGAGGCTGTCGACTGCGTTGGAAAGGAAGACCCGGTACACAATGGCGGTTATTCTAATAGCTGGTATTCGTATGCGTGGATAACGGCAAGAAAGCTGAAAGCACAGATTCATGACATAGCCCAGGGAGGGATAGCTCTCATGGACAGGATAGGATGGTTCCAAGAGCCGAATCAGATTGGCATGGAAAGTGTGTGGGATAAGGTTCACTATAACCCTACATTTGGTTCGGTGACACAGTGGGATTTCTCTCAGTACACACCTCAGGTTGTTATAGTTGCTATAGGACAGAATGACAACCATCCGTATGATTTTATGAAAAATGACTATAACGGCAGGCAGGCGGAAACGTGGCGTGACCATTACATGAAATTTCTGGGAAAACTCAGGAAGACATATCCGGATGCACACATAATCTGCTGTACCACACTTCTCTGCCACGACTGCTCATGGGACAAGGCTATCGATGAAGTGGTTGACAATATGAATGATAAAATGATAACTCATTATGTATATGGAAGAAACGGATTCGGCACGCCAGGACATTTGAGGATACCGGAGGCATGTGAGATGGCAACGGAACTTGCAGAGTATATAGAAGGTCTTGAAATCGAGGGATGGAACTAAATTATATCTTGATTTAGGGATAATACAGAACAAGGATAAATGTACAGAATGCAAAGAATGTGTCAAGATTTCTATGAAAACTTGACATGTAGCATCAGCTCTCGCCGAAGGCGGCTATTAATGAGCTGTATTCAAATGTGGAGGATAAACCATGGAAAATTATGATCTTGAAAGAATAAAATCAGTTATACAGCGCGCTCAGAGTGGACAGGAGCTTACAATAGGTTTCCTGGGCGGTTCGATAACACAGGGAAGTTTGGCGACGGAGCATGAAAATACTTATGCATACAGGGTATACAAGTGGTGGTGTGATACATTTCCACAGGCAAAGTTCAATTATGTGAATGGCGGAATAGGCGGCACAGACTCATACTATGGTGTGTCCAGGGCTGTGACTGATGTGCTCATGTACCAGCCGGACTTTGTGGTTGTGGATTTCAGTGTAAATGATGTGGATAACATATACTGTGAAGAGACCTTTGAAGGTGTGCTGAGAACACTGCTTTGCTGGTCATCAAGACCGGCGGTGGTGGTGCTCAATAACGTTTTCTACGACACGGGTGTAAGCACCCAGGATATTCACAACAGACTTGCAGATCACTATGGAGTGCCACATGTGAGCGTGCACGACACCATATACAGGCGGATGAAGGCGGGAGAATATAACAGGATCGACATAACCCCGGATGGACTTCATCCAAATGACAAGGGACATGGCCTGGTAGCCGGTGAGATAACAAAGTTTCTTGAGAGAATTATGGATGATCTCATACAAGATGAGAATTTGGCTGGTGACTCAAATACGGCTACCGCAGATGCTGGCGCGGACACAGAGAATGATATCCAGGACGAATCAGCCTGCTCATGTGTACTTCCTACCCCTGTTACCGCAAATGCTTATGAGTATGCAAAGAGGCTTACCATACGCGAGATATGTCCTAAGCTTTCAGGGTTCAGGGCTGATACTCATGAGAAGATGGGACACCTTGATCATTTCAAGAATGGATGGACAGGTGTACATGCCGGTGATAGCATAACATTTGAACTTGAGGGAAGCTGCATAGGAATTCAGTACAGAAAGACCATATCAAGACCGGCGGTCAGGGCGCAGGCTGTGCTTGATGGGGATGCAGCACATCCGATATTGCTTTATGGCAATTTTGATGAGGACTGGGGTGACTGTCTGTATATAGAGCCTGTGCTTCATCATGGTGAGAAGAAGAAACACACACTTGAGATAACGGTTCTTGATGATGAGTGTGTGGGTACAACACCATTCTATCTTATGTCCATAATAGTTGCATGATAAGTATGTGATTAAGAGAATGACAATGTTCAGATTGGCATAGATATTTGAAGAATTAAATTAAAATAAATAATATTGTGTATTGCAATATTGGGGATAGAGGACTATTATTAGCTCAGATGTACAAAGAGGTACTGCATAATCTTGCAGTGCCTCTATTTTTTTTTGATGGATTTTATATCCGTACAGATTTTTGAGGAGGATGATATTATGACACCGATGAACAATGCAGATTATCTTATCAGATTGCAGCACGCAGATGAACTTGACGCTATGAAGGCAGCAAAAAAGGCAAGCGGACTCACATACGAGGCGCTGGCAGAGAAAATAGGTGTGAATAAAGTATGGCTCGCATCAGCATTTGAGGGACAGCAGTATGTGCCTGAAGAATATTGCGATAAGCTTGCAGAAGCACTGGGAATAGATAAGTCAGCCACGGCATTTCTTGCAGAGCACCCATATAAAGGCAACACGGATCCTATTCTCTACAGACTTCATGAGGTCATTGATACATATGGTCCTGCCATCAAGGACATAATCCACGAGCAGGGCGGAAATGCCATCATGAGTGCCATCGATTTTGGCCTTGACGTGGATGTGA
>ERZ779829.916-NODE-916-length-12119-cov-5.806698_pt1 | contig 12119 bp, 8 predicted proteins | sample MGYA00511562_ERZ779829 | MGnify/ENA primary metagenome ERZ779829 (study PRJEB29588, sample SAMEA2151677) | human gut metagenome | biome: human gut; feature: human-associated habitat; material: faeces | place: Denmark | collected 2008/2010 ... | reverse complement strand
TTCAACGTTTACGTCATGGTGCGTGTCATGGATTAATACAAGGCCGATGCTGTGTCGCCTTCTTTCGTAAGAACCATCACTCCAAATTCCGTAAGAGCCTTTTTTTGTTTGGTTCGGTGTTGATTATCCGTTTAATCCGTGTTCGAAAGGAAAAAGAAGCTGATTAGGCGGTTCACACCCTTATGGTGAGAATCTCGTTGATGTTTGTCAGGTAGTTGGGGCTGCGATGCTCGCACCTCACTTTCCACGGCTGCTTGTCCTCGCCCTCCACGGCCAGTCGCAAGGTCTTCAGTCCGTAGCGGTGGTTAAGCTCGTCCATCGCCCTCATCAGCCTCGCGCGCTGCGGGCGGTTGGTTATCGGGTCGAACAAGTTGGCCTGCAATGGACTTATCGAAACAATGTCGCCTACTATGACCCCCGCCTTCTTATACATTATGCCTTTCCTGAAGATGCGCGCGAGGATGCTAAGCGCCGCGTTGGTTATCTCCATGGTGTCGGACGTGGGAGTCGGTAGTCGCGCTGAGGCCGCGTTGCCATATTGCTCAAGGTCGTCCCTGAACCTGTTGCTGCAGAGAAACACGGTCACCGAGGTAGCGCCCGATCCCTCCCCCCGCAACTTGTTGGCGCAGCTGCCGGCAAAGGTCGCCACCGCCGCCTTCAGCGAGTCGAGGCCGCCCACCATGTTGCCAAAGCTGCGGCTCGTGCAGATGGTCTTCTTCCTCGCCACCTCCGCCGTGTCTATGCACGGCTCGCCGTTGAGCTCCCGCCACGTCTGCTGTCCCGGCTTCGTGAAGCGCGCCTTTACCCACGACGCGCTCTTGTCGGCAAACTCCAGTGGCGTGCTGATGCCGTAATAGTTTAGCCTCTCTAAAGTGCCGCGTCCTATCCCCCATACGTCGGCCAGGTCGAACAGTCGCAAGGCCTTGCGCCGCTTGTCGTCGCTGTCTATCATGCACACGCCATGATAGCCGGCGTATTGCTTGGCAAACTTGCTGCCCATCTTGGCCAGCGTCTTTGTCGGCGCCACGCCCACGCTCACGGGAATGTCGGTCCACAGCTTTATCTTTCGCGCTATGCCTCGCATCATGCCCTCCAGGTCGAAATGGTCGTCGTAGCCCTGCAGGTCGCAGAAGCTCTCGTCTATGCTGTAGTTCTCCACGTGGCATACCGACTTGCGCAAGATGCTCGTCACCCTCTTGCTCATGGCGGCGTAGAGATACATGTTGGTGGAGAACACCGCCACGTGGCATTGGTCCACGATGTGCCTCACCTTGAAGATGGGGTCGCCGCGGCGCAGGCCCACGGCCTTGGCCTCAGGAGTCAGCGCCACGATGCAGCCGTCGTTGTTTGAGAGCACGACGACGGGCTTGCCCGCCAGACCGGGGTGAAAGACCTTCTCCACCGAGCAGAAGAAGCTGTTGCAATCTACCAAGGCATACATCTGTCTACCCCCTTGGCTTATGTATGATATATGTCACGGTTCCCCAAACGCTGAAGTCGTCGTCTTCGGTCACCTTCAGCTCCGGATAATCGGGGTTGGCGGGAACCAGCCAACCCTCGTCGCCCCGTTTCACGAAGTGTTTCAGCGTGTAGTCGCCGTTCAGCTCGCATACCGCCACCTCCGAGGGGCTTGGGTCGCGGTTGCTCTTGTCCACGATGATGATGTCGCCGCTGTATATGCCGGCGTCTATCATGCTGTTGCCCTCGACCCTGATGAGGTAACTGGCCTCGGGGTTGGGGCACAGCATCTTCAGCAGTTCGATGTCTTGGCTTCGCTCGTCGTTGTCGAGAGGAATGGGGAAGCCCGCCACGATGCCCACGTCGAAGAACGGCAAGCGCAGGTCGGTGACTCCTGACACGGGGTACACCTCTCCCATCTTGCCGATGCCGGCGTCCAAGGCACCCATCTCCTTGGCAATGCAGCCCTTTATAAACTCCGTCTTGCAGTCTTGGGCATCAATAAACATGGCCATCCTGCCAGGAGCCCTGAACGTGTAGAGCTTGCTGTCGGAGCGAGGCCTTCCCGCTCCTTCCCTTTTGCCGCCACGTCGCCCTTTTTTCTCATTTTCCATCATGCCGTCATTAATCATGATGCAAAAGTAAGACAAAAGATTTGATTAACGTAATACGAAATCAAAAAAATAGCATAATTTGCAAGGATAGTGTAAAGTTACGACCCAAAGTCGCAAGTAGCATTGCTTCTTGGAAAAGAAGTTCATGTTTTTGGTTTTTGTGGGCCAAGTTTCAGATAAATGTCGTATATTTGCCGAAAAATGAGAATATGGCATTGAAGTTATATCCCATAGGCATACAGACCTTCGAGGAGATTATCAACCGAAAGCTCCTTTATATCGACAAGACGGAATATGTCTACCGCATGACGCATGGCGGTGGCAAACACTTCTTCTTGAGTCGCCCGCGCCGTTTCGGCAAGTCGCTGTTGGTGTCTACTCTTCAAAGTTATTTCGAGGGCAAGAAAGACCTCTTCAAGGGACTTGTCATCGAGAAACTGGAGACGGAATGGACGGAATATCCCGTGCTCCACTTCGACATGAGCGGTGGCAAGCACATGGAGAAGGAAGAACTGGAAAGATACCTTGGCTATCTTTTGCAGGACGAGGAGAAAAAATGGGGAATAGATAATCCAAAGGTAGGAAGCAACAACCGTTTGATAGACCTTATCAACACCGCTTATGAGAAGAGTGGCAAGCAGGTGGTGGTGCTTATCGACGAATACGACGCGCCGATGCTGGATGTGGCGCACGAGAAGGAACAGTTGGATGCGCTTCGCAACACGATGCGCAACTTCTATAGCCCACTGAAGTATAGCGAGGCCAAGCTCCGCTTCGTCTTCCTCACGGGCATCACCAAGTTCTCGCAGCTCAGCATCTTCAGCGAGCTGAACAATATCACCAATATCTCGATGAATGATGAGTATGCGGGCATCTGCGGCATCACCAAGGAGGAAATGCTTGCGCAGATGTCGGAGGATATAGACGAATTGGCAAAATCGCAAGAATTGACCCGTGAGGAAACGATTGCCGAATTGAAGGAAAACTATGACGGTTATCATTTCTCAGCCAAGTCGCCAGACGTGTTCAATCCTTTCAGCTTGCTCAATTGCTTTGCGACAAAGGAGTTTGGCGCTTATTGGTTCTCCTCCGGCACTCCGACCTACCTTATCAACATGATGCGCAAGTTCAATGTCGCGCCAGCCAACCTTGGCAAGATGTATGCCAAGGCTTCCTCTTTCGACGCTCCCACTGAGAACATGACCGCCATCACGCCTTTACTGTATCAGAGCGGATACCTTACCATTAAGGGATATGATAAGTTTAGTAAGCTTTACACTCTCGACCTCCCCAACAAGGAGATAAAGGTGGGCCTCTTCGAGAGTCTCTTGCCAAACTATCTGGAGGGCATGTTCGCCCAGAATGGCGATGTCGCCATCGCCCAGATGTCGGTGCTGATACGCCACGACGACATGGACGGGGCCTTGCGCTTGCTCCAGACCTTCCTCGGCACCGTGCCTTACTGCAACGTGACCAACCATGAGGGCCATTACCAGCAGATGCTCTTCATCATCTTCTCGCTCCTTACGGGATATGTGGTGGATGTGGAGGTACACACGCCTAAGGGCAGGGTAGACATCGTGATGCTGACACACACCCGTCTCTACGTCATCGAACTGAAGTTGGACAAGAACGCGCAGGCCGCCTTGGGGCAAATCAACCTCAAAAACTATGCCCAGCGCTTCGCCCTCTGCGGCTTGCCAATAACCAAGGTTGGCATCAACTTCGACTCCACCACTGGCAATATCGAGGATTGGGTGATAGAGGAATGAAATTTTCAACAATATAGCAATAAGACGCGTCGCCTTGTCATGTACACTTTTCGCTGTCACGAAAAGTGTAAGCCATTGGCAGGGCAGAGGCGGTGAAGAAACCTGTGTGTAAAAAGTATTAAAAATATAATATATTCGTTTTCCATATCAAATATTTTACCTAATTTTGCAGAAAAGTCGTTAAGAGCTTTTATACGAAATCTTTTGACGTTAATTATGGTTAATAGAAATACATTTATTATATAATTAATTTTTTAGTCTATGTCAAAACGAGTACAAACAGTCGGCATGCTGCTCGCACTCACTTCAATGGCCATTGGGGGGGGTAACGCGGCTTATGCTGGCACGGTGACCTCTGTCAACGAGGCCCAAGACGTGAAACAAGACGCGCAATGCAAAGGTGTCGTTGTTGATGCCGCAGGTGAGCCAGTGGTTGGCGCAACCGTGTTGGTGAAAGGCAAGACAGGAGTGGGCACGGTTACCGATATTGATGGTAACTTCTCGCTCAAGAACGTCACGAAAGGCGACGTTATCCGCATCTCTTACCTTGGCATGACCACAGCTGAGGTCGTGTTTAATGGAGCAGACCTCAAGGTGACGCTCAAGGACGATTCCAAGGCCCTCGACGAGGTGGTGGTGACCGCCCTCGGCATGAAGCGCGAGACCAAGGCCCTCGGCTACGCTGTCACTGAGCTCAAGGGCGATGAGCTGGCAAGCGCAAATACCATTTCCCCGATCCAGTCGCTTCAGGGTAAAGTGGCAGGTGTGGATATCGCCGCCTCCGACGGTGGTATCTTCGGTGCCACCAAAATACAGATCCGTGGAGCCTCTACGCTCAAGGGCAACAATCAGCCTATCTACGTCATCGACGGTGTCATCCTCGACAACAGCGTATCGGGTAGCGATGACCTCAACTGGACAGCCAACCCGGGCGACTACGGCAATGAGCTGAAGAACCTCAACCCCGACGACTTCGAGACGGTGTCAGTGCTGAAAGGTGCTGCCGCGACCGCCCTCTACGGTTCGCGTGCGCTCAACGGTGCAATTGTCATTACCACTAAGAGCGGCAAGGGCAAGAAGAAAGGTGTGGGAATCTCGTTCTCACAGACAGTAGGCTTCGATGTCATCGTGGGACATCCCGAGGCTCAATATGAATATGGCTATGGCCTGTGGCCTGGCGAGCGCGACAATGTCGGCAACGGCAACCGCTGGCAGGACGACGGCACGCCAAACAACCCCAACAGCTTCGGCAAGTCTACCATTTACGTGAACGGAGAAGGCAAGGCTTCCTATCGCGGCGCGTCGTACACGGACTTCGGATGGGGACCGAAGTTCGACGGCACGCCGGTGGAGAACTACGACGGCACCATGACCACGTACTCTCCCTATGAGAACCCTGCCGATGAATATTACCGCACAGGTTTCAACACCAACACCAACTTTGCGGTGCGCGGCGGCAACGACGTGGCATCGTTCTATTCTTCGTTCTCCTACAAGCACGCCGACGGCCAGACCATCAACAACTCGTTTGACCGCTACTCCATGCTTCTCAAGGGCACCTACCAGATTACCAAGAAGCTCGACATAGCCGCGTCGATGTCGATGGCATACTCCAAGCCGCGCAACGCACAGCAGGAGATAGGTCTCTACACTGTATACAGTGGTCTTCCACGTTGGGTGAACCCCAAGGACTGGAAAGACAAGTACAAGGGCGATCACGGCGGTCTGGCCAGCACCAGCTACGGCGACGAGTGGGGCTATGTACCCAGCACCGTGAAAGGCCTGTGGTGGAACCTCAACGAGAACGACAACGTGCAGAAGGAATGGGTGTTCCGCCCCACATGGGAGCTCAACTACCATATCCTCGACTGGCTCACCGCAAAGGTCGACGGCAACATCAACTACTACACGCTCAACCAGGAGTATAAGCAGCTCGGCAGCGGCTACGCCATGGAAGGCGGCTACTACGGCCTGGCAAGCTACTCCAAGACCCAGCTCACCCTCGGTGCGGCCCTGAGCGCGAGCAAGCAGCTCGGAGACTTCAACCTTGGAGGTTTCGTGCGTATGGAATACTACAACAAGACCGAGCAGAACAACTCCGTAGGCACTGACGGCGGACTTATCGTTCCCGGACAGTACTTCATCGGCAACTCCAAGAACACGGCAAGCTACGGCGGTTCTATCTCCGGCACCAAGCGCATGGTCTCTGCCATCTTCGCCATCAACGCCTCGTGGAAAGACCAGCTCTATCTTGACGTGACAGGACGTAACGACGTGTCTTCCGCTCTCGTCTACAGCAACGCCACCGGCAACTACTCTTATTTCTATCCATCAGTGTCGGGCTCATGGCTCATCTCCGAGACATTCAGAAAAGACCTGCCTAAGTGGATTTCCTTCGCCAAGCTCCGCGCTTCATGGGCTCAGGTGGGTAACGACCTCGACCCATACAGCATCAACCAGGGCTTCAGCGTAGGCAACATCACCACAGCCAACGGCAAGATTTATACAAACTCCTTCTCTTCTTCGTCTGTCTACGCTCAAGACCTGAAGCCAGAGCGCAAGAACTCGTGGGAGGTGGGTCTCGACTTCCGTGTGCTCAACAACCGCATCGGTCTCGACTTCACATATTATAAGGAGAACACCAAGAACCAGATTATGTCCATCGCCACTCCTGGCGTGTCGGGCATCGACTCAAAGATCATCAATGCCGGTAACATCCAGAATGCCGGTATAGAGATCGCCCTCAACACTGTGCCTATCCAGCATGGTGACTGGGAGTGGGATCTTGACTTCACCTACACCCGCAACCGCAGCAAGATTGTCTCCCTCTACCCCGGCGTAGATTATCTTGCCCTTCAGGGACAGGTCAGTGCCTACGACTATCGCATAGGCTCTGTGGCAAAGGTTGGCGGTGAGTACGGTCTGCTCATGAGCGACATCGCGCCCGCACGCGACGACAACGGCAACATTCTGCTCGACTGGGACGACTACGACCGCATAGGCTACCAGAAGCGCAGTGGACAGGTTGAGGTAGTTGGCTCTTCACAGCCCGATTTCCTCGGTTCTGTGCAGTCTACCCTCCGCTGGAAGGATCTATCGCTCCACGTGGCACTCGACTGTCGTTTCGGCGGCAAGGTGGCGTCATACGCCAACCGTTACGGCACGGGCAACGGTAACACCAAGAGCTCGCTTAAATATCGCGACGAGGCTCACGGCGGTATCACCTGGACCTCAAAGTGGCTCAACGCCGACGGCTCTCAGTCTGACAGCTACGGCATCACATACCACGACGGTGTCATTCCCGAGGGCGTGTTCGCACAGGGAACATCTATAGCATGCGCCGACGGCGTGACACGCGACATGAGTGGCGTGAGCTATGCCGAGGCAGTGCAGAAGGGATGGCTCGAGCCGGCACACGCAGGTACCTACTGGTACTACATGACCGACTGGGGCGTAGGTGTCCTCAACGATTGCTGGTTCCAGACACTCAACTATATTGCCCTGCGTGAGATTTCTCTTGGCTACAAGCTGCCAAACACATGGGCCAAGAAGGTGGGTGCACAGGGACTGAACGTCTCGTTCTCCGCCCGCAACCTCGGTTATCTCTACAACTCGCTCGAGAACAATATCAACCCAGAGTCAGTACGAGGCAACCGCGCCGGAGAGTTCCGTATCCGCTCGTTCAACCCGTATACGGCCAACTTCATGTTCACTATCAACGCGAGCTTCTAACAAATTAAAGTGTATCACTTAAAAGCGTATCACAATGAAAATCAATAAATATATTTACGCGGGTCTTGTCGCCAGCGCGCTGTGCATGACCACAGGATGCAGCGACACGGAACTTGCCAAGATCAACACAGACCCGTCGGTGGTGACAACCCCCCACACAAGATACCTCTTCACCACTGGCCTGCAAGAGTTCAAGCCGTCAGAGTATTGGGCATGGTTCTACGACTACTCGGCAATGTGCAAGTATGGCCAAGTGACGGGCGGCAGCAATACCAACCGTCTCAACATGCCCGACCTCTCCTCTGGAGGCGGCATGGTGAAGAAGCCTCTGCTACAGCTGCTCGAGATAGAGAACCAGATGAGCCTCAAAGATGAGGAAACAGCCGCTACATACACGCGCATCCACGCCATGATGCAGGCACTGGTGGTCTACATGGGCATAACGGACACCGACTTCTACGGTTCCATGTGCTACAGTGAGGCTTACCGCGCACGCTACGGCGGGACACTCAAACCAAAGTATGACACCCAAGAAAAGCTCTTCAACCAGTTCTACGACGAACTGAAGAAGGCCACCGATGACCTCACCAACGATGTGGTGGTCAACGGCAAGACCATCAGCCAGGTTTCGCTCGGCAACCAGGACTTCGTCTACAAGGGCGATGTGGCAAAGTGGGCAAAGTTCGCCAACTCGCTCAAACTCAAGCTCGCCGTACGTCTGCTTAATGCAGACCCTGCCAAGGCTAAGACCATAGCACAAGAGGCTGTGGCCAACAAGGCTGGACTCATGACGTCAGTCGATGACGACTTCATCTACAACCAGGGTTCAGAGTGGTATCATAGTCAGGAGAATATAACTCCCGGAACAGCCAACTACAACCTCATCAACTTCCTCGTGGACAACCGTGATCCGCGTGTGCGCTTCTTCTTCGAGAAAAACGACTTCAACTCAGAGGTCGTGCAGGCTTACTTCGATGCCGGACAAGAGCTGCCGGACTACATAGCCAAGAACGTGGAGTACACCACCGATGCCTCGGGCAAGAAGACCTTCAAGGCGTGGAAGGGTGCAGGCGAACCATGGATTCGCTACATAGGACTGCCAGTACAGATCAATGCCAGCGAAAACAAAAAGTGGGAGCAGTACTACGACAAGCAAAGCAAGTGGCTGAAGTTGAAACTCAACGGCAAGGAGAAATACTACAGCGCAACGTGCGGCATGCAGCTCGAGCTCTTTAATGGCACATTGGACTATACATATCCCACCAAACCGGATGGAGCTGTGGTGCAGGACAAGGAAGATCGCCCATTCTACGCGCTCTACATGTCATCGGGTGAGGTCAACCTCTACCTTGCCGAACTCTCGCAGCTCGGTGTCATCAGCGGCAACGCAAAGCAGTACTATGAGGCTGGTGTGAGAAACTCCGTCACAGAGTGGGACAAGATTGCCGGACTGAACGTCATTCCTTACTATGCGGAGAAGTATGACCCCAACGAGGCACTCATTGCCCTCAAGGACGGCGAGATCGACAACATGATGAGACACGATGCCTACAAATGGGACGACGCTCATGCGCTGGAGAAGATTTACCTCCAGATGCACATCGCCTTCATCTTCCAACCACAAGAAATGTATGTCACCATGCGTCGCTCGGGCGTACCGATGAAGAACTCCACCATTCTCCCATACGAGAACTGGAAGGAAGACGGCTCAGACTATCCTATTCCTCGCCGCGCCACGTTCACCGAGCCCGGCAAGGACGACCAGATGCGTGACCTCACACTTGAGGCTTACAAGGCTCAGGGATTCACCATCGGCAACGAGGCACAGAAGCTCCAGGACGAGCGAGTATGGTACGACAAGAACGCTCCTGCATGGGGAGCCGGTCCAAAGAAGTAATTTCTTAGGAGTCTCTTAGCAATAGGGCATTCTCGTCTCTAAGGGAATGCCCTATACTTTTATTATCGACTTTTATTCATTTAAGATATGATTATCTCCTGTCGCTCTGATTGAATGAAACGAAAAAAGGACTTTCGCTCATGAGCGGAAGTCCTTTTCTCGTTGTCGTACGCGGATTCGAACCACGACAAACAGAACCAAAACCTGTTGTGCTACCATTACACCATACGACAATCGGTTACACCTCGGAGCGCACGTCAAGCATGCGCATTTCCTAAATGTGGTGCAAAGGTAAACTTTTTATATAAAACAACCAAACAAAAACCGACGTTTTTGCTTATTTTTGCCTAACTTTGCCACGACGTAGCCTATATCTAACCCATTGAGGGGTGATAAGAAGACTTAAATCTTTGCGAAGGTGAACATGATAGTTAATCTTTAAAATCATAAACTTAAACACATGAAAGTACACGAATATCAAGCCAAGGGCTTCTTCGAGAAGTATGGCGTGCCAGTAGACCGGCATTATCTTTGCCGCACCGCCGACGAGGCCGTGGAGGCATACCGCGCCTTGGGCGGTGGCAAGGCCGTGGTGAAGGCGCAAGTGCACACCGGTGGCCGTGGCAAGGCCGGCGGCGTGAAGCTCGGCTCAAGCGAGGAGGAGATACGCGAGAAGGCCAACGCCATTCTCGGCATGACGATAAAGGGATATACAGTGGACAGGGTGCTCGTGTCAGAGGCCGTGGACATAGCGGCGGAGTATTACGTGTCGATACTCGTGGACCGCAAGTCGAAATGCCCCATGATGATGCTCTCGCGCTCTGGAGGCATGGACATAGAGCAGGTGGCGCGCGAGACCCCGGAGAAGATAGAGAAGATCATCATCGACCCCACGATAGGCATGGCCGACTTCAAGGCCAACGAGGCGGCATGGAAGCTCTTCGACGACAAGGCGCAGGTGAGGCAGGCGGCCAAGATGTTCAAGGCCCTCTACAAGCTCTTCGTCGAGAAAGACGCGTCGCTCGTGGAGATAAACCCACTCGTCTTGCTGAAGGACGGCACGCTTCGGGCCATCGACGCCAAGATGACGTTCGACAACAACGCCCTCTTCCGCCACGACGACGTGAAGGAGTGTTTTGAGCCCGACGAGGACGAGAAGAAGGAGCAGTGGGCCAAGGAGCACGGCTTCAGCTATGTCAACCTCGGGGGAAAGATAGGCTGCATGGTCAACGGAGCCGGACTCGCCATGGCCACCATGGACATGATAAAGCTCTATGGCGGTGAGCCTGCCAACTTCCTCGACATCGGCGGATCGTCGAACCCGGAGAAGATCGTGGAGGCCATGAAGCTCCTCATCTCCGACAAGCACGTCAACACCATACTCATCAACATCTTCGGAGGCATCACGCGTTGCGACGACGTGGCCAAGGGCTTGCTTGAGGCGCTGAAGGTGGTGGGCACCGACATCCCAATCGTGATTCGTCTCACGGGAACCAACGAGGCCGAGGGCCGCGAGATTCTCAAGGGCACCCACTTCAACGTGGCCACGTCGATGGCCGACGCCGGCCACAAGGCCGTGGAGATTTCCAACGCCAGGTGACGCGGATGAGAGAGGCACACATGCTACAAGGATATATTCAACGAAGCTAATTGATCAAGACAAATGAGCGTACTAATAGACAACAATACGAAGGTCATCGTCCAGGGCATTACCGGGCGTGACGGCAGTTTCCACGCTGCCAAGATGAAGGAGTATGGCACACAGGTGGTGGGCGGCACGTCGCCCGGCAAGGGCGGCCAGCAGGTCGACGGCATACCGGTGTTCAACACCGTGAAGGAGGCCGTGGCGCCGACACGTCGATCATTTTCGTGCCGGCACCGTTTGCCAAGGATGCCATGCTCGAGGCCATAGACGGTGGCGTGAAGCTCGTGGTGTGCATCACCGAGGGCGTGCCCGTGCTCGACGCCGTGGAGGCGCAAAACTATGCCCGCGTGAAGGGCGTGAAGGTCATCGGCCCCAACTGCCCCGGCCTTATCTCCCCGGGCAAGTCGATGGTCGGCATCATGCCTACGGGCGTGTTCAAGCAGGGCCACACTGGCGTCATCTCGCGCAGCGGCACGCTGACCTATGAGGTGGTCTACGACCTCGTGGAGAGCGGACTCGGCATCTCCACGGCAGTGGGCGTGGGTGGCGACCCCGTGGTGGGCCTCTACTTCGAGGACTTGCTGCAGATGTTCCAAGACGATCCCGAGACTGACTCCATAGCCATGATTGGCGAGATAGGCGGTGACGCCGAGGAGCGTGCCGCGGAGTTTATCAAGGCCCACGTCACCAAGCCCGTGGCGGTGTTCATCTCCGGGCGCCAGGCTCCTCCGGGCAAGCAGATGGGCCATGCCGGCGCCATCATCTCCGGCGGCTCAGGCTCGGCAGAGGGCAAGATAAAGGCGCTGGAGGCCGCTGGCGTGCCTGTGGCCGACGAGACCCGCCTCTTGCCGGAACTGCTCAAGGCCCGGCTCTGACCATCGTGAAAACATGAGTGGCACATTGTGCCACGGATAGGGGGCGGCCACGCGTATGTCTGGAAGCCGTAGCTTTGCAGAGGGTGTGTCAAAACACCCAAAAAATCACAAAGCCCTGACTTTCCC
>ERZ779829.915-NODE-915-length-12125-cov-3.022452_pt1 | contig 12125 bp, 14 predicted proteins | sample MGYA00511562_ERZ779829 | MGnify/ENA primary metagenome ERZ779829 (study PRJEB29588, sample SAMEA2151677) | human gut metagenome | biome: human gut; feature: human-associated habitat; material: faeces | place: Denmark | collected 2008/2010 ... | reverse complement strand
TCCGTCTGCATCGACGATGGGGAAGGAGCCTTGCTTTACGGTGAGTTGGTTTTTCTGGTTCTCCAGGTTCTTCTGATTGAACATATCTACACCCGGTTCGAACTTTTCGGTAGGAGTCCATAGCTGGCCGTTGGAAAAGGTCAGTGTGCCATACGTGTAGCTGTAGTTGTTTGTCAGCGTCAGGGTGTTTGTAATGGTTACTTCTTTCCCGTTCAGGGCGCTTGTTTTGAAGTCGTCAGGGAAAATAACCGGTTGCTGGGCAAACAGTAATATAGGGATCAGATCAAGAAGTAGAAGTAGCGGTCTTTTCATAAGTAGTTTCATTAGGTGGTTGAAATAATTTTCTGAAATTATCCTACTTTTCCTGTAAGCAATTCTTCTTTCAGGAAACTATATACATAGCCGGAGCTTTGATAATAGAGTCCGCTTTGTATATTATTAAGGCGTTCGAAAGTATCTGAATTATAGAAAATTTCAAAAGCTTTATCCATGTCATACCCGAAGTCTTGCATCAAATATATGATGATTTCGCGAGTCATTTCTTCTATTAAGAATTGAATTTGTTCTTGCTTTATCATAACTTCTTCAAATAATTGAGGGCTTTTTCTGTCCCGAAGAAATATTGAATTGTTTTCCCTTTGTGAAATTTTAATTCTTCTCCGAAGCTGATCTACCTTATGCATAGCCATTTCCTCTGCCTGTAGATAGTTGTCCGATAAATAAAAACCTTGTCCGAAATCCTTGTACGGTTTTGAACGTGATAGATCGGGGACATGTATTTCAATATTTGAACCATGAAATAATTTCATTTTAGCTTTCCTCCGTTATGTTGGCATACGGTGAGAATTTCATCTATAGCATCATCAAATGATTGAGTGTGCAGACTTTGATAGTGTTTACGAAGAAACTGCATACCTTTGAAACGGTTAATATAATTGAACGCTTGTTTCTGTCCCAAATTGAATCGCTTGGAAAATTCGGAAATGAGGGCTATTGTAAAGTTTAGCTCATTTACATCGGGTATCTGTATATTTGTTTTCTGTTTATCCATAAACGATGCTTTTTTATGTAATAGACAAATATAATTCTTTTCTTTGAAAGTATCCATAAGCATTATTTTAATTTCCTTATTTAATTCTTATAGATACCCCGCAGTTTGTACGGGGTATCTATGATATTACAGGGATTGTTCAATCAATTATTTTAGTTATCTGACCTGCTCCAACAGTGCGACCGCCTTCGCGGATAGCGAAACGAAGTCCGACATTTACAGCAACCGGATAGATAAGTTCTACATTTATTGTAATATTATCGCCGGGCATTACCATTTCAACACCTTCCGTCAGCTTAACCTCACCCGTTATATCGAGTGTCCGTATAAAGAATTGCGGGCGATAGTTATTATGGAATGGGGTATGCCTTCCGCCTTCTTCTTTTCTAAGAACGTAAACTTCGGCTTCAAAGCGGGTATGAGGTTTTACCGAACCGGGTTTGGCTATTACCATACCACGCTTTACATCGTCCTTGTCAACACCACGCATAAGTAAGCCCACATTATCCCCCGCACTTCCCGTGTCCAGTAGCTTCTTAAACATTTCAACTCCTGTACAGGTGGATGTAATGGTTTTGCCAAAGCCTATAATCTCGACTGGATCGCCAATGCTGATTGTACCTGTTTCGATGCGTCCGGTAAGCACCGTTCCACGACCTGTAACAGAAAACACATCTTCAACAGGCATGAGGAAAGGTTTTTCATTATCACGGGGTGGAATAGGAATATAATCATCTACTGCATCCATTAATTCTGTGATTTTATCTTCCCATTTCGGATCGCCGTTAAGTCCACCGAGTGCCGATCCGCGAATTACCGGAGCATTATCGCCGTCGAAATCATATTTTGTCAGCAACTCCCGAACTTCCATTTCCACAAGGTCTATTAATTCGGAATCGTCCACCATGTCGCTCTTATTAATAAATACAACGATCTTAGGAACATTCACCTGACGCATAAGTAATACGTGTTCATTTGTCTGAGGCATAGGGCCGTCAGTAGCAGCAACAACAAGGATTGCACCGTCCATTTGTGCTGCACCTGTTACCATGTTTTTTACATAATCCGCATGACCTGGACAATCAATATGTGCGTAATGTCTGTTCGCTGTCTGATATTCGACGTGCGAAGTATTAATTGTGATACCACGCTTCTTTTCTTCCGGCGCATTATCTATTGAATCAAACGAGCGAAGTTCAGAAAGACCTCTTTTCGCAAGAACTGTTGTTATTGCAGCAGTAAGGGTTGTTTTACCATGATCTACGTGACCTATAGTGCCAATATTTGCATGAGGCTTTGTTCTTTCAAATTTTTCTTTTGCCATAATTGAAACTTGTTAAAAATTAAACTATTTATTCTCAACTGATCAGATTGATTTTAATTGGTAGTGATTAGGTACAAAAAAGCCCCTCTCGTTTCCGAGAGAGGCTTTCGTATGTATTTTTGACATCTTATATCTACATAACGATCTTGTTCTCTCGGAAACATTCCAATAGATGCGACGATGAAGATGCTATATAAAGATTTGTATTCATTTCTTGTTTTTATACCTTACTTAATACCAATTTTATTGTTGATTATGCAAATATAAAACATTACTATATATTTGTCAAGTACATACTTTAATGTAAGGTACTAACTATTAAGTTAGTTTTGTTGGTTATATGATAATTAAGAAAGCAAATTTTATGAAAATATTTTAATCATAGTATATTTAGGTTTATTTCTTTCTTATCAATGTAATTAGGATAAATGAATTTAGGCATACCGAGTGCCATTCCGGCATGAATCTTTCCTTTTATACGAAGGTATTTCATTATGCGCTTATCCTGTCTTGCGGCCATATTTAAGAAACCTGTATATACCTGACTTACGTTTAAACTTTCAGCCATTAGCGAACCGTTTTGATAAGCTATGTTTGAATTTTCTATCCCGAAACGGTCAGATTCAGGTGTATGTATAAGTATTAATGCAGTAGCGCCACGCAATATAGGATCACTACCATTGTTCATTGCTTCCTGCATTGATATAAAAAGTGGAAGGCTTTTATATGTATTAGGCATCAATTTACTCAACAGAGGTTTAAGTAACGGATTTTGAAGTTTTTTAATCATACGGCCAAAAACATTCATCGTAATTTCAACCAGGTAACGCAGTTTTACAGGATCAGTTACAAGGGTAAATCCTACTTGTTGAAGGTTACCACCTGTTGGCGCCCGGTGGGCTGCTTTGAGTATCATATCGAGATATTCAAAAGGAACGGGCTTATCTGTAAAGGAACGGTTTGAACGTCGTGCTTTACAAAGCAACATAACTTGTTCGGGGGAAGGCATGGTTGCCCGATCTATGGCATGAATCTTTTCTTTGGGAAATAAGGAATGTACTATAGAACCGTTAGGGCATACTGCAGCACAATGCCCGCACCCTATACAAAAGCCTATATTATCAACTTGTGGAACGGAACCTCGATCCAACTTTAACAGAACACCCGACGGGCAAACTTTTACGCACTTACCACATTGTGTACAAGCGCTTTTGTCGATTTTTAGCGAAACACTCATTTGGTTAATATTTATATTTCTATTTTTTAATCCTTGCAAAAATAAATATTATACCATATATTTGTCAAGTACATACCTTAATGTAAGGTACTAACAATAAAGTTAGAATTACTGATAATCAATAGATAAAATAAATGAGATAATGAAAAAAAATCCGAGATGTGAAACCATACGCAGGGGTATGGATATTATAGGTAGTAGGTGGAAACTTATTATTATAGAATTATTAAGAGGTGGAACAAAGCGATACGGGGAGATAAAACGGCTTATGCCTGACACCAGCGAGAAAATGCTTATCAGCGAATTGAAATCCCTCACTGAGCTCGGATTTATTGAGCGCAAGTCTTACCCGGAAGTACCACCTAAAGTTGAATACTCTATAACTGAAAAAGGTAAAGGAATATATTCTGTAATAGATGTTATTTCAGAATGGAGTTTAAAACATATTGACCTGGAAGATTAATATGTCGTTTAATTCTTTTGTTATCAACAAGAGAATTAATTGTTATTCCTAAATGCTATCGGACTTATCCCCGTTTTGTTTTTGAAAAGCCGGGTAAAATATTGCGGGTATTCAAAACCAAGAGAATAAGCGATTTCGTTAATTGTTAATTCGGTTGTTGAAAGCAACACTTTCGCCTTTTCAATCAGGCAATCGTGAATATGTTGCTGTGTAGTCCTGCCCGTCAACGTCCGTAACATATCATTCAGGTAATGAACGGAAACATTCAGTTGCGACGCCATATCATTGACAGCCGGAAACGTGTTCGACTCGCTATTGAAATATTCCGTCAGGATGTTTTCAAACCGGGTTAGCGTATCGGATTCGACAATTTGGCGAGTGATAAACTGCCTATTATAAAACCTGTCGGCGTAGTTAAGCAATACATCTATTTGCGAGACAATGATTCCCTGACTATGTTTATCAATAGGGCGTTGGTACTCCTTATTGATATTACCGAATATTCCGTCAATCATTATTTCTTCCTCCTCAGAAATATGCAGTGCTTCGTTTGTCTGATAGGAAAAGAAACCATATTTGGATATAGCCTTACTCAATGGATATTTCCGTATAAAATCGGGATGAAATACCAGGAACCAACCCGTCATACCGGATATGTCGGGTTGTTCTTCAAATGAATAGATTTGTCCCGGAGCAGAAAAAGTCATTAGTCCTTTATTGAAGTCATATTGCCGATAACCATACCGGACTGTGCCAGTTATGTTTTTCTTGATAGCTATGCAGTACAGATTAAAAACGACCGGCCTTCCGTCGGGAGTACCCCGATTTTTCCCGGGGACAAACTCTATAATATCTATTAGAGGATGTCTTGATTCGGCGTACCCCATTAACTTGCTTAGATCGCTGATGTTATTTATTATAATCGGCTCTTTATTTTTCATATAACGACTTGAATTATTGCATAAAAATAGTCATATTCAACTTCCGGAACAAGTCTTATTACAGGTTTACCATTGCCATACCGCTGTCGTCATAACGTCCTCCAGTTACACTTCCGAGGGGCACGATAGATTCCAAGCGTTCTATTTCAGTTTGGGCAAGCACAATTTCCGACGCTTTGATATTTTCTTCGAGGTATTTCCTTCGTTTCGTTCCCGGAATAGGAACTACACCCTTAGAGAAAAGCCATGCTAAAGCAAGTTGCGTGGAAGTAACACCTTTTTCCAATGCCATTTTATTTATTTCCTCTACCAATTCAAGGTTTTTATAGAAAGCGTCTCCAATAAATCTGGGCAATGCCCTACGTGTATCTGTCGGACTAAAATCATCCGGAGATTTAATCTCTCCCGATAGGAATCCGCGTCCTATCGGAGAATAGCTTACAAAGCCTATTCCCAGCTCTTTCAGCGTTTCAAAAATGCCGAGTGTTTCTATCTCTCTCTCGAAAAGTGAATATTCGGATTGCAGGGCAGTAATGGGATGTATATTGTGCGCTCTACGGACTGTTTCTGCGGAGGCTTCGGAAAGACCGATATAACGTACTTTGCCGGATTTAACCAATTCGGCCATTGCCCCTACTGTTTCCTCGATAGGCGTATTCGGATCGACACGGTGCAGATAGTAAAGGTCGACATAATCTACACCTAAGTTTTTCAATGACCTGTCTATTGCCTTTTTGACATATTCTGGCTTACCGTTGATTTGCCATGTTATCTGGTCGTTATCGTCGATCTCCCAACCAAACTTTGTAGCAACGATGTATTTGTCCCTGTTGCCTTTTATGCCCTTGCCTACTAAACGCTCATTGAGTAGAGGGCCATAAAGGTCTGCCGTATCGAGAAAGTTCATTCCCAACCCTGTGAATAGTGCTGATAGCTTCGTTTTCGTTCACCGGGCCGTACATATCATTACCGACTATTCCGGTCATACCCATACAACCTAAGCCTTCCATTGGAATGACAAGTCCCTGGCTTCCTAATTTTACTTTCTTAATTGTGTCCATATCTTCTGATATTAATTAATACTCGTACAAAATTAGTCGGTAGTCATTTGGTTGTCATTAAACATTTCTGAGGTTTTTCTATACAAAAAGTATCTTATCCTTTTTTATACCCCCTTATCTCATAACCTTTCCGTTATCTGTTTTTCCAGAGATTCCAGTTTATGAGAAAGAATTTCCATATCTTGACTGATTTTTTCATTCGTTATCTTGGCATATATTTGGGTCGTTTTAATGTTTGTATGCCCTAACATTTTACTGACCGTTTCTATCGGAACTCCCTGTGACAGAGTAAGTGTAGTCGAGAAGGTGTGCCTTGCAAGGTGGTAGGTTAAGCGGGTTTTAATCCCGCATTGTTTGTCTATCTTTTTTCAGAATGTTATTGCAAGTACCATTGCCCGGTACAGGAAATAGGCGGTTATCCCGGCAATAGCCTTTGTATTTCTCTATTATCCGCTTCGGAACTTCCAACAGCCTGATACTTGAATCGGTATTGGTTTTCTGTCGGCGGGTTATTATCCATAAATGACCGTCAAACGAGGTTTTAAGATGGTCTTTTGTTAGATTCTTCACATCCGAATAACTAAGTCCCGTAAATACTGAAAACACGAATAAATCCCTTACTAATTCATATTGGGCGTTCTTCATCTCGGCGTTCACAATCGAGTTCAGTTCTTCTTTGTTCAGAAATCCCCTGTCTGTCTGCTCCGGCTTTATCAGGTATCCCGCAAACGGATTAATCGTTATTTGACCGGAATTTCGGGCTATGGCTACTATATGTTTAACCCCTATCATATAGTTCCATATTGTGTTAGTACAACATTCCCTTTCTGTTCGCAAATAATGTTCAAAACCATTGAAAAAAGCAAGATTCAGTTCTTTCAGGTAAACATCATCCCGCTTGTATTCATGCCGGATATAGTTTTCCATATGCTTATAAATCGTACAATAATTGGAATAGCTTGATTGCGACCTGCTATAACCTACTTTCCGTGAAAATTCTTGGTTATGGTTAGCAAACAAGACTAAGAACGTATCTTGCTTTACATCTAAACCCAGATAGGCATTCTTTACCTTATCGGCGGTAACAAAGCCGTCCGCTTGCATTACTTCTTGATAGTGGCGGTTAATATCCACACGGATTTTATCCAACGCAAGATTGGTCTTTACTGCTAATGTGCTTTTACCCGTCAGCCGTCCGGTTTTGGTATCCCAAAGGTCAGGCGGTATGGTCATTTTACAACTGAACTGACTGATTGTTCCGTCTACTGTGATTCTTCCCATTACTGGAACTGTTCCGTCCGGTTTGGGGTTGTTCCGTTTGAGATAAAACAGAACCTTAAAAGTACTTCTCATGTTACTCAAAGTTTAATTCGACAAAATTAGTTTACTCTGAGTTATAAGAGGTTATGAGCGATAGCGCAAGAGGCAGACAGACAATGCCTTATGAGCAATTGCGCTTTTGTTGCGAGGTAATGATGTGGTAATCGAACTTTGTCGTATCTTTGCCTATGGTCGGCTTTGAGTGCCATAAAAGAATAGTCAAACAAAGGACGTTATCCGCACATTATCAATCGGTTGTCCTCGTTTGGCTGATTCCGGCTTCTTAGTCAGACTTTTAGAATATTCTTCAATGGTATATTCCACCTCATTATCATTTATATATTTACTATATACTCGTAGGGTATCATCGTTCAACACTTTATAACCTTCATGATAATTAGTAACAAAATCCTTCTTATGCCGTTCAAATGTGGCAATGTCAAACCTTTTGGTACATACTTCAATAGTATCATTTCCTTTATTGAAACTGACAATATTACCTAACGTATCAGTGTCAAGATAGGACTTACTTTTCTCCACCTCAAATTCATTCAGGGCTGAACCTTCTTTCTTCGCCAACCTTTCTTTTCTGCCAGTACAAGAAGCAAACAAACCCAATATTCCCATAACCATAATCAGTATTTTCATGATACATATGTTTTATATTCCAAGTGGCGACAAAGATACCCCGTCACCTTCCATATCCTTTTTTGCTTCCTATCCATTCTTTTTCGATAGTCGCTCACAGCAGGAATATATAGTGGTTTTCTTTGTCGTTGGTTACCTAAAATGCCGCAACTGGGAACAAACTTGTTTGATTACACCGGGTACAGTCCATTTCTCCCAAATATAATACAAACTTTTATAAAACACAGCAAATGCTGTGTTTTATTTCATGCAGACACAAAAAAAGCACCCCGAAAGGTGCTTCATATATCACATAAAAGATTGAATGATGTTCAATTGCCGTTCAAAAGAATCATTTCAGCAGTTTATATACAGCATCAAACTGCCGTTTCAGCCGTTTGGTATCAAGTCCCGTGGTAAAAGCCAGCACGTATGACATTCCCAGATGTGCCATTCGGAACATATCGACGATCTCTTCCGTGGTAATATCCTTTCTGATTTCCCCCGTTGCGATTGCCCTCTCAATAATCTTCTGCCACATTTGCTGGTCTTTCTCAAAGATAGCATCCATTTTATCCGCAAAGTTCGGATAATACTTGTATGCTTGGAACAAGAACTGAAAATAACATTTGGCACATTCCTTTCTATCCACCCCCAGTTCATTGCTTAGATAATCCATTGTCCTTTCCACCCCTTCGATATAGCTTTGCAGGAAGTCCCGCAATGAAATATCTTCCGTAAACACGAACTTGTTTTCCACCTTGTGCGGTTCAAAGATATAGGTATCTACAACCGCCTTGAACAGTCCCAGTTTATCCTTCGTATGATGATAGATACCCCGGCACGACAATCCGATAGCTTTCTCCAGTTTTACCACCGTCACCTTCTCGTAATTGTCCTGTAAGAACAGCCGGAACGCATTTTTATATATTTCAGCCTTATTTGTTTTCATATCAGCACAGCATATATTTATCTTTGGTTTCCACGAAGATAATACATTTCTTCCGAACAGCCATAACCCCACCCGTAAAACCTCACATGCACCCCCTTTTTAAGACAAGTCATAGGGCAAGTGCAGGGTGCAGCTATATTTATATATATAGCTGCACCCTGCACCTGTAAAATACACTCTGAATATCAGCGATTTACAATCTCATAAAAATGCACAGTGCAATCCTCTTTTTGCACCCCTTTCATTTCCCGTCCATCCGTCCACCCTAAAAAATCCCCTCAATAAAAAAACACCGCATTTATTTCCTATTTTCAGTCTATTTTTGTACATTTGTATCAAGTTATCAGAGCAGAGCGAAGAAACGCAAAGAACCCCGCACCGTTACTAATCCGTTACCTGTTACCTAACTTTCTACTCTTTTCGTCTTGACAATTAGTTAATTAAACTTTTCCCGTAGTTTTTTGCATAAAAAATAATAAAGAAGAGCAAGCAGGGGTAAGCGTCTTCGCGATTCTATCTTGTCGCCCTTTTTTCATTCTTATATTTTTGCTATGTATAAAAATGAAGCATTATGGATTTAGCAGAAAATCGATTTGGAAAAACTTGGAAACATTTCCTTGAAGTATTGAAAGTAGACTACAATTGTTCTTTAGCCGATGTTTGCCGCGATCAGCATACCACTTTTGGTGGTATGAGTTCCTGGATGTCCAGACGGGGCTATAGCGTTAAACAAGCCAAGGCAGATGTGGTCCGTGATTATTATGGCGGCGTTGCCCCCTCCCAACCGACAACTTCCTCTCCTTCGTTCACTCAAATAGTACCCGCCATGTTGTCGGAAGAAGAGTTTAGTCTTGCCGGGATCACAATCACCTTTAACAGTGGAACCACCATTTCGGTCAAACGGGCCACACCCGGTGGTGTTATTAAAATGTTGCGCGATTACGAAAGAAAGGAGGGAGATCCATGTATTCTCTAACATCAGCCAATCGCTACTATCTGTACCAGGGCTTTGTTCGTATGAACCTTGGCATTGACGGTTTATTCAAAATTATACGATCGGAAATGAAGGACTTGTCTCCCGTTTCCGGAGATATCTTTTTATTCTTTGGTAAAAACCGACAAAGTGTAAAAATACTGCGTTGGGATGGCGATGGCTTTCTTCTGTACTACAAGCGCCTCGAAGGTGGAAGTTTTGAGTTACCGACATTTAACCCCAATACAGGTAATTACGAGATTTCTTATCAGGTTTTGTCTTTTATCTTAAATGGAGTTCATTAAAGTCTGTACGGTTGAGAAAACGTTTTACGATCTAATACAACATTCTGATTATTAGTTGTTTGTTCTAAGGATATCATCCGGTTTATTTGGCTAATTTGTTGATTTTTTATATCTTTATGCCATGAAAAAGGATGAGATCATAGAGTTATTGAAGGAACAAATCAAGGGATTACGAGATGACAACAACAGACTCTTGGACCAAATAGATGCTTTGATAAAGGAGGTTTCTTCCCTTAAAGAGGCACTCCTTCAAAAAGGCGAATCTCTTAGCAAGCAACAGCGCCTTACTAAGGGACTCGCCAAACTTGTATCCAACACATCCGAACAGCAACAGGCTCCCCAATCTGCCATATCCGAAGAAGAGCGGCAGAAGATAGAAGCGGAAAAAGCAGATAAGCGTAAAGCAAGAAAGAACAATGGGGCCAAACGTGACATGCATTATGAGATGGAGGAAGAAGAACATGTCGTTTATCCCGATGATCCCGATTTTGACATCAATAAGGCCCGGTTGTTTACCACTGTTCCCAGAATATGCGTCCGCTATGAATGTGTACCCATGCGCTTCATCAAGCATGTCTACAAGATACACACCTATACGCAAGAAGGTCGCCTGTTTGAGGGAAAAACACCGGCTTCGGCCTTCTTGAATTCCAGCTATGACGGTTCATTTATTGCCGGATTGATGGAATTACGTTATATACAATCGCTACCTGTTGAAAGAATCATCAACTACTTCGAGGGTTATGGTTTTACGCTGAAGAAACCTACGGCTCATAAGTTGATAGAAAAAGCCTCAAGCCTCTTCGAAAATCTTTATAAGTGCATCCGGCAGACAGCTTTGAGTGATCCTTATAAGGCAGCCGATGAAACCTATTACAAAATACTCGTCCCAGAAAAGAACAGCAAGGGAAAAGGAGTCAGGAAGGGATACCTTTGGGTGGTTGTCGGCATAAACACCAGGATGATATACTTGCTCTATGATGACGGCTCCCGGTCTGAAAGAGTTATTCTTAACGAATTAGGCAGTTGCAAAGGTATCATACAAAGCGATGGCTACTCACCTTACCGGAAGCTCGAAAGCGATGCTTATCCCAATATCACACGCATCCCGTGCTTGCAACATATAAAACGGAAATTTATAGATTGCGGTGAGAAGGAGCCGGATGCAAAAAGAATCGTGGAGCTGATAAACGCACTTTATCAAAACGAGCATAAGCATAAAGTTGGGGTTGAGGGATGGACGGTAGAACAGAATCTTATGCATCGAAAAAAGTATGCGCCGGACATACTCGGAGAAATAAAAGATGTGCTTGATGAAATAGAAGAACGGGGGGATTTATTACCTAAGAGCGAACTGCAGGAAGCCATTACCTATCTTCGCAATGAGTGGAATGCAGTGGTGGACATCTTTAATTATGGTGACACTTATCTGGACAACAATATGGTTGAACGGATGAACCGGTACATATCCTTATCAAGAAAAAACTCATTGTTCTTCGGCAGCCATAAGGGGGCCGAACGAGGCGCCATACTCTATACGATAGCACTCACTTGTAGGATGCATAAAGTGAATTTATTTGAGTATCTCACGGATGTGATAAACAGAACAGCCGAATGGCAACCGAACACACCAATTGAAAAATACAGGGAACTGCTTCCTGACAGATGGGAAAAGGCTAATGACTAAAAAGGGATCATTAGCCTTTTTATTTTAATACACTATATAGAATCGCGGAGACGCTTACTGAAAAGCAACTTTACTGTTAATAAAAAGAAAGTTTGGACTTAATCAAGAGCAACTTTTCTATTAATAGATTACATGAGAAGTAAGCAGTATTGAGAGGAAACTAATCTATATAGCTTACTTCTCT
>ERZ779829.907-NODE-907-length-12181-cov-2.616526_pt1 | contig 12181 bp, 7 predicted proteins | sample MGYA00511562_ERZ779829 | MGnify/ENA primary metagenome ERZ779829 (study PRJEB29588, sample SAMEA2151677) | human gut metagenome | biome: human gut; feature: human-associated habitat; material: faeces | place: Denmark | collected 2008/2010 ... | reverse complement strand
GTCGTACACTCCTTTACTCCGAGGTCAATATTTTATGCTTTTATTGTACAACAAAACCGCGAGTGAGTATAGCTTATATGGTTAACCATTTACATTTAATATTGCAAGAGCTTCAAACCAGGTTATTTTTTCATAATTTATAGTTTTTTCATTATATATACTTGGAAACATATCCTTAAAATTATCTTTTTCTTTTTCATATTTTATTAACTCTTTTCTTTTATGTGTCTATTATACCTTAAAACAGCATAAAAAGTATATAAAAAAATTTAGTTTTATTTTAAATCATAGACTTTACATAAAAAAAGAACTCCAAAATTGAAGTTCTTAATGACAATACTATTGAACACATTCTTTTATAGCTATATCAATCGCTTTAGCATTTGAAGGTGATATACTAAATTGTCTAATTCCAATATCATATAAACGCTTAAAAACCTCCGGCACTCCCGCAAGCTCACCACATATTGACAATTCAATATTATATGTTTGACAATGACATACAACAGCTTTTAATTTTTCTATTAACGAATCAATATAAGCATTATAATTTAAAATTTCATTACGATTCAAATGATATAACTCACTTGTTAAATCATTAGTGCCAATTGACATAAAATCGATATCTTTAAAATCTGAAATGTTTTCCAAAGCCTTTTTAGTTTCAAGCATCATACCAATCTTAACATAAGAATCATTAGAAGCTTCTCTTTTTAATTTAATTGTCCAATCTCTTAAATACTTAAATTCATCTATTGTTTCAATCATTGGAAACATTATTTTCATATTTGAATACTTATTAGCATTCATCATTGCTAAAACTTGATTTTGAAATAAATCTTTATTATTGCGATAATTATCAACACCCTTGTGAGACACCTTCATATAAGATAACTGCTTATCATCTCCAATATCAAAGGTTCTGAATGTTATACACTTACCATTAAGCATGTCAACAGCATCCGAATAAACTCTAAATTGGTCATTATAAGACATTGGATGGTCTAAATTCATAAAAATAAACTCAGTTCTATAAAGACCTACTCCATACATGTTGTAATCCATAACCTTTGAAATATCCTCATTAGCTGAAACATTTGCCATTATTTTTAACTTATATTTTGAATAATCTGACATTCTTTTTTTCTTTTTAAGTTCTTTTTTTAAATCATGATACTGTTTAATAATTTCTTTAGGAACATTAATCATTAAACTATTTGTTCTTGTATCAATAACAATGCTTGTCCCCTCATTAATTGTACCATCATAAATTATATAAGGAATTTCTCTAGCTTTACATAAAATAGCACCATGGCTAGTTTGACCACCTTGACAAGAAATAACACCAGCAACATTATCCTTAAATTCCATAAGCAAGGAAGGATATAGTTCATTACATACTAAAATAAGTTTGCCTGATACATTTTCTTTAAAATAATGACGATTAAGCTTTTTTAAAACTCTACTTCTTATATCTTTAAAATCAAGATTACGTTCTTTTAAATATACGGAATTGGCACCGTTAAATTTTTCAATATAACCATTTATTACCGTATCAAAAGCACGTTCAGCATAATATCTTTTAGACTCAATTAAAGAATCAACCTCAGAAAATAAAACTGGATCCTTTAAAATCATAATATGAACATCTAAGAACTCTTCATCCTTAAATACTTCATCACTCTTTAAGGCTTCAAGATCCTTTATAACCTCATTAACAGATTGCCTAAATAATTGACGCTCCAATAAGGAATTTGAGCAAAGACCTTTCTTAATAATAAAATCGTCATTAACATTTAAAGCACGCCCGTAAGCAATACCTTCCGAAATAGCTTTAATTTTGATGGTTTCCATTATAACAACTCCATTTAACCAAGGTAAATATAACATACTTTTTATAAAAAGTATTTATGAAAGCGTTTCTTCCTATACTAAAAAGATTGCTTCAAGCAACCTTTATTATAGTTCCATCTTATCGTCAATCATAAGGTCCATCTTCTTCGTAAACTCCTTCACCATATCAATAGCTTCACTATCTAATGCTTCGGGATTATGGGCATCAACACCAATAATAATATGAAGACCTTTATATTTACTTGCAAGAGACCAAAATTCATCATAAGGATATAGCCATTCGTCTGAATGATATTTTAATGAATTAGAAAGTCCATTAACATTAACCTCTAAATAAGTGCCTGTTTCTTTAGCACAATCAAGAATCAGCTTAGATGCCTCAATAGCTGCCTCATCGAATCTTCTTTCTCCTTTTATATTCTTATAATCAAACATAAATAAATCGGGATGAACTAAAGTCCTAAATAAACCCGTCCTCATTCCCATACAAGCTGTCTTAGCATATTCTAAGACATTTGTGTAGTTTATCTGGCTATAAGAATTAATGATATTACCTTTAGAGTCCTTAAAATAATGAACACCTAAATTAAGATAATCCAAATGCTCCTTTAGGCTAGCATAAAATTCTTCTTCACCAGGAATATATTCAACCTCAAGAGCTTTTAAAACCTTAATATCTCCTTGATATTTAAGTTTAGCTTCATTTACCTCTGTCAAATATATATTATAAAATTCATCTAAGCTCATATTGCGGTAGCATAAATTAGACATAAATTCCTCTTTGCTCATGAAGCGACAAGGAATAGGTCCATGATCAGATAGTCCAATTTCTTCCATGCCTAAGCTTACGGCTTTTTTTACATAATCAAGAGCGCCACCTTGAGCGTGATTACATAAACGATTATGTGTATGATAATTATTTTTTAAATGACCCATTTTATCAAATCCTTTACTAGTTGGGGATTTTATATTATATGTCAAATATGAATTAACTTCAAGTGAAATGAAATATTTTATCTATTTTTTCCTCTTAAATATAATCTATAGCTTGGCATAAATCCTACAATAAAAAGACTTATTCCCAGTAATAGATCGAAAAATTTAATACCCTTATAATACCAATCCTTATAAATCAATACCATATCATAATTAATAAATATTGAAACAAAAGAACCAATTGATAATCCTAAAAATAAATAATTTACTTTAGCCCCTAAAATACTAATAAACTTATTAATTAATTTAGCATAAAATAACGCACCTATTACAAAGCCTAAAAACAATAAACAATAAATTAAAAGATAAGCTTTATTATTTATAATAATATTTAAGTTAAAATTAGTAATAAGTGGTGTAAATAAACCAATTGACATTAAAAAGACACTTGCACTACATCCTGGTATATATTGGATTGAGGCCACTATACTACCAACAATTACATAATAAAATATAAGATAATAGTTAAGCTTTAAGCTCATTTCATTGTGAAAAAAAGATATTAAACAAAGAATTATAGGACATATAATACCTACTACTAAAAAAATTTTCTTTCTTATTTTCAGGAATTAAAGAAAAAATGCTACCTAAAATCAATCCTCCAAAAAGAGTTGTAATTGCAAAAGGAATAACCTTAAGCAATTCCTTAATAAACAAAAAGCCCATTAATATTCCTAAAATGTCACCAACAGCAATTGGAAATAAATATATCATACTATTTTTAAAGCTTTTGTTTATACTTGCAATCGCATCTAAAATATTATTATATATTTTAAACATAATCGCAATAGTAGCTCCACTTATTCCTGGAACAATTACAGCTAGTCCTATTAAAAAACCAGCAAGAATTTGTTTAAAAGTTTTTTCCATACAAATCACCTATTAAATTTTACGCTATTAAAATATCATAATTAGTCGATAAATAGAAAAAGCAAAAAAATAAAGCTCTAAAGCATCACTTTAGAACCTTATTTAATATTTTATTTTGCTAAAATTGAAGCTGGGTCTCTTAAAGAAATAGTTAATGTTTCACTATCAAAAATCCAAATAGATTCGATATCTAATGAAAGATTATTTTTAAAGAAAATAGCTGTTTTAAAGTTTTCTTCAAAATCCTCAGTATCTGATGTGAACTGTGAATCTGCAAATCTAGCATAATTCATTGTAACATAATATGCACCCACACCCTTTGTTACACGGCCAAAAATTGGACTATCATTTTTAGCTGCAGAGGCTTGAATACCATCAAGTAAATTACCCTTTAATAGAATTGTACAATTTGCAGCACAGTGTTGAACTGTAACTGTACCAGCACCATTATCACAGCCTGAAATAATACCACCAGAATAATCCTTACCGGTTTGAACCTGACCTTCAAAAATACACTTTGTTACACTTAACTTATAAGATGCAAATTCATTCTTATTACGACCAATAATTCCACCAATATATCCACCTGCATCTTTACCATCACCAATAGTAGCTTTAACATAACAATCAGAAACATAAAGTTCTACTAATGCTTGATCCGTATCCTTTTGCATATTACCAACAAGGCCACCACAGTATTTATTGTCTACCTTGATAATAACAGACTCATCATTAACAAGAGAAACCTGCGTAATGTAATTTACTCCACCTGCAACTTGACCAACTAAAGCTGAAGCTCCAGTTGATGAACGAGATGCAATATTCTTAAGTGACACATTATGAATATATCCACCGGCCATTTGACCAACAATACCAGCAAGAGACGCTGTAGACGATCCTTCAAGAATAATATTTTCAAATGTTACATTTTCAATTGTACCATTCTTAAGCTTATAGAAAATAGCAGTTCCCTTCTTTTCAGTAGATACAATCTTGATATTCTTAATTGTATGACCATTACCATTAAATAAACCACCAAATGGTTCTGTATTAGTTGCAGTCCAATTATATCCAGTAAAATCCAAATCAGTAGTTAAAAGATAAATAATCGTTGAACTAGTCTTTGAATTGACTAAGTCAAAGAACTCATCTTTTGTATTAATATTTTGTATTGTAATCTCCTTTGAATATACAGTTGGCGATTCAATTGTATTTTTCTTATTATTAACACATACATGAACAAAATATCCATCATTATTTGGCATTTCATAAATTGAAGACAATGTTTCATCTGTAATATCAAAAGCCTTACCATTTGTTACAACTGTTTGTGCGTCTTCTGTTTCATTCTTTGATGTATAAACATACATATTACCTAAAATATTAGTAAATGACGCAGAAACTTGAACACCATCACGAGAAACATTAACATCAAGATTTGGATTTCCTTCTGTATCAGTTGAAATATCAATTTCTGCCTCTTCAGAAACTACATATGCATTAAATGAGGTTTCAAAATGTTCATCACTTATTAACGATTCAACATTATAGATGACCTTATATACACCTGGTAATGATGTATAAACCTTTGATATTTCATAGTAATTTCCATCAATAAAATCCTTAGATGAATTAGCAAATAATATTTTTGTTTCTACTTTATAATCTTCACCTTCAATTAAAGCCTCTTCTGAATACATTGAAGCATTTAAAACGGTAATTGTTGGTAATTCATATTCGCCAAATTGAGTTAAAATATATCTATCTTCGAATCCTACTACTGAACCAATTGTAGGGATATTGCGCTTAATATTAAGTTCAAACTTTTTCTCAAGAGATTGACCATTTAAAGAAATTGTGGCCGTTAGAATAACTTTTTTATCAGTTTCACGATTTCTGTGAATAATACCTTCAATATAAGTTACACCAGATGATGACGTATTTGTTTCAAATTCGTTAGGATTATCAGCCTTAGGCTTTCCACATTGAACTAATAATTCATCAGATGATGACCATGTGACATCACAATTATTAACCTTTGTAATTAAATTAACATTTTGATATACAGCATTTTTATTACACATTATCTCGAGTACATCTCTAGCACCAAGTAATGTATCCATTGTATCATCACCAGTTGATGCATTATTTAAAATGTTGTAATGATCATAAGCGTTCCATGAAGTTTCATTTAACTTCGCGCCAATTTGCTTTCCATCGCAATATGATAATAAATCCGGTGATACTACATTTAACATTTTTCCAGTATTGATTGATCCATCAGCATTTCTTAAAAGCTTATGAATATCAGTATTACCTGTAGCATCGTATTCAAAATTAACAGACTCAAATATTGAATCAGACATACTATTATATGCTTTACCAGAAGCAGTTGAATCATAGCTTGAAGCATCCTTAAAATCGGTGAAGCATGTATATTTATTCTTACCAGAGTTAAATATAGAATATGCTGTTGAACCTCTATAAGCATCCTTATTGCTATATGTTATACCTGCTGTAGTTTGATTTGTCATATATGATAAAAGACCATAATAATTATTATATGATTTTTCATCACGTGCTAAATCAAAATTATTAGATGTATTTCCATTAGGAAGTACTGCTCCTGTTTCAGAATCACATGTTGCTGAGTTATTGTAGGCTGTACAATTTTTCAAAGATAGAACACCTGGATTTGAATTATCACTAAGTCCATGTAATCTATTTTCAAATGCCATACAGTTTTCAACAATGACATTACCCTCCATAACAGATCCACCTAACTTAAAGCCAATACCATCACCATCACGAGTTGCAAAAGATGTATTAGTTTTTTTTGCAAGCACTTGTGCAGTTGTTGTAATTGTAGTAACACCATATTTATCAAGATCATCTTCAGATGGAGAAGCTGTTTTATTCATTAACCATCCATTTTGGAAAGATAAGCAATTTTTGATAATAGTTGTTCCCACTTTACCAGAATCAGATTTTGCATACAAATCCCAGCCATCATCTGAATTACGATAAGCAATACAGCCATCAAATACATTACCTTCACCAGTTGTTAGCTTAGCAGCAAAGCCATCAGCATTTTCACCATATGATTGGTAATCATAATTATTATATGATGTACAGTTCTTAATTAAATTATTATGAGGCCAATCCTTAATATTGGTTTGACTAGAATCAGCACGACCAATTTGAAGACCAGTATCTTGATTTTCATGGAATGAACAATTTTCAACAATATTATAAGACCCAGCAATGTAAACACCATTATCGCCAGCACCCATAACATCGAATCCATATAAATACCAATAATTAGCATTTATTTGAATACCACGTGATACAGAAGCAATCGTTTGTTCTGTAAAATCGAATGTTACACTTGCGCCATCATCAGCTTTTACTGTAATAGGATTTCCTTCTTTTCCGTCTTGACCAGCAGAAACTAAAATTCTGTCATTTAACTTATAGTTACCATCTAGAAGAATTAAAGTATCACCAGCCGTTAATTTTTTAAAGGCTGTACGTACATCAAGAGGTGACTTCTTACTACCCTTTGCGGTTTCTTTTCCCGTAGGAGCGGCATAAATTACATTTTCTTCTATATCATCAGAACCACAAGCTGTCATACCAATTAATGCAAAACATGCAAGTGGTAGTGTTAATAAAAATTTCCTTTTCATTTTTATTCCTCCTACATTACATACGTACCAATGAAGTAAACACTTACTCCACCAGTTGACCAAATATAATACTTACCTTTGCCTTTAAGTTCAAAGGTATATCTTTGAAGAGTTGTACCAACCTTATATGTTTTAACAACATTTCCATCCGCATCATAAAGACCAATTTCAGATCCTTCTTGACTTGCGGCCACAACAGTAACCCTGTTTTCTACAATAGTAGCATCAAATTCAATTGAATATTCATCTCTCGTACCAGCACCATTTAAAATAACAGAACGAGCAAATGACTGACATCCACATGATTGACTATCATTTGATACAATATATCCCTTATTTACAACAAATTTACCAACTGCTACATCTTCCGAAGCTGGTGTATTTGTAATATCAATTAAGCCTGCTGTAAATGTTTTATTAGCCTTTACAATCTCAACAGTTCTTGTACAATTCTTAGTAACACCATTATATGTAAACGCAACATTTACATTATCACTCTTGGCCTCTGAAGAATCTTTAAATTTTGATTTTAAATCAGTTGTAAAGCCGTCAGTTATAACTTCTTTAACTCCTTCTTTATATGTTATTTCAACTTCCCAGTCTGAAATATCAATATTAGAGTATTGAAGGAATTTTGAAGTACCCTTTGTTACTTTAATTGAATCCATATTTAAAACAACACTTGCGAAGAAGCATGTTTCAACCTCACAGCTACGTGTAACACCATCAACAGTATAATCTTCCTTAAATGTTACACCTATTTCATAATCTCCACGCATCTTAGAGTTAAATGATTCCTTTGAAACTGTATATTGATCACTTGTAAGCAATTTGGTAGATCCATCCTCATAGAATGCCGTTACGGTTAAATCGGATAAATCTAATTCTTCATTATATTTATAAGATGTTTTATTAGTTTTTGCAGTAATACCAACCACATTATTAACTGAATCTAATACTGTTTTAACTAAAACATGAATACTTCTTGTTTTAGTTACACCATCATCAGTATAAATAATCTTAACAAATTGGTCACCTTTTTGATTAGGATTATATGTACTTTCATCATATGTATAATCTGTAACCTGCTTTACAGTACCATCAGTGTATCTTGCATTAACAACTAAACCTGTAAAATCAATATCTTGACCTTCATAATATGTTTTTTTCATTTTAGTATCATCTATGGTTATATTTGATAATTTAACACCTTCTGGTTCTTCAATTGTACTACTTTGAACAGGCGTTGTAGTTGGTCTTTGAATAGGTGTTAGTGTATCACTTGTTTTTTCTTCACCACATGACATCATTCCTAACATTGCAAGTCCTATTAGAGGAAATGCAAGCAGCTTTCTTTTTTTCATATTTATTTCCATCCTTATTTAAGAATAAAGGGTAAGACTTAAAAAAGCCATACCCATTATATTCAATTTTCATTATTCAGCCTTTGTAGCTTCAATACCAGCGAAACGAACGCCACCACCATTTGAAGTGAAAGAATATGTTCCCGCTTCAAGAGTAATCTCAATAGTTGTATCACCATCAGCAGTCTTAGATAAATCACCCGCTTTTAATTCCGTTCCAACTGCATCTTTAATAATGTATTTTTTATTTCCAGATGCATTTGCAATAATCTTTAAAGTAATTTTTTGCTTTACTACAAAAATAATCTCTTTTCCATCACCAGCATCAAGTTTGATTTGCATTTCGCCCTGATTAATAGCTGTATTTGAATCAGCTTTACAAGTTCCTGTTCCTACCTTAACATCAACAAAATTACCTTCAAACAATGTTTGTTTTTTATAATCAGTACCACTTGTTAAGTTAGCATCCTTTACATAATAAGACTCACTATTGAAATTCTTAACAGTTAAAGTAATAGCATTTGAACTATAATCTTGATATGATAACTTCATATATACTGTACCAACTGATGCAAACGCATTTGTCGCAGTATCAATTAAAGTTGTACAATCAGCATCACTATAGAACTTGGTTGAATAGCCTTCTGCTGTACTTAAAATTGTATCATTATATTTAGACCAATCAGCATCAGTTCCATCTGTATAAGAAACAATTAATGATGAAGCATAAGAATCAGAGCCAACAGCTACCTCATTCTTATATTCAAATTTTCCTTCTTTTACCTCAAGCATTGTAATATTATAAGTTGTTGTCTTAGACGCATAAGTTAATTCAACTGTATATGTTCCCTTTGTTAGAGTTGTAAATTGTGATGTTACATCAGCTTCGCCATCTAATACTTTGTAAGTAATCTTTTCAGCATCATAAGCAATATCTTGTGTTACTGAATCGCTATCAGTTGAAGTAATAACTAAACCTGAAAGAGAAATCACTTCTCCCTGTTTATATACTCCCTTAGCTTCTTCCTTAACAACAATATTTTCAATGGTTGCATTTGGATTAATTACTTGAATGTCGTATGTATCGCTATGACCTTTAGCAGTTACTTTAAGAGTTTTCTTTCCAGGTGTAGCGGTGCTAACTTCCGTATCATCAGTGTTTGTTACCTTATAGTCTTCTTTGCTAAGTATATCCCAAGTTCCTAAATTATTCTTTCCTTTAACAACTAAACCATCAGTACTAAATGTATCATTTAAATTAAAATCAGTTCTTACATTAGATGCATCAACCTTAATCTCAGAATATGTTAATGAACTTGCAGGTACATCATAAGCTATATCAACGCCATAGAAATACCATCCACCTGCTGTTGTGCCTAAAGTTGCATTTGTTGCACCAACATAGAAATAATATGTTCCAGCTGCAACATCAAATTCATATGAACCGATATTTGTTTTATCAGCGGCTGAAGCTACTTCTCTACTATAATCTGCATTATTAGTTAGAATAAATGAACGTTTTTGTTCAGAAGATGGCATACCATAGAAAGTTAGTTTGCTGGCTTGAGCAACCTTTACAACGATAACACGTCCATTTGAAACAGTACCATCAGCTGAAACATTAACGCTCTCGCCTGCAGCCACTGCAGATCCTTGCATCTTTAATCTTTGACTAAATTCAATTCCATCACAAGTTGCTGTTTTATCCTCAGATTGTATTTTTTTACTTGAATTTGCTGTGACATAAACCTCATTTCCATGTTGATTATAAATATCAACCTTTGTAGAAATATCAGTTTTAGTTGGAGTCACTCCCTTAACAACTGCATTTTCATGAATTGTTTGTTGCTTCTCACGTACAACTATTTCATAAGTTGCAAGCTTATCTCCAATACTTACAACTACATAATATGTACCAGCAGTTTTAATATTTTCTGCTTCTGTTTCATAACTATTGTCAGTATAGATTGTTACTATATATTCTTCTTCAGTTGCTACTACTTGAGATCCATCTGAATAGTTTTTAGTTACAGTACCACCAAAGACAAACTCACTACCTGGTAAAAATTCCTTAGTTTGTCCTGAAACACTAATACTCTCTATTTTGTTTTGTTCAGGAGTATTTGTTGATGACTGATTTGGAGTCGTTGTAGTTGATTGACTCGGAGTAGTTGGAACAGGTGTTGGAGTAGGAGTTGGGGTAGTTGCTCCACCACCATTCTCTGTTGGAGTTGTGGTAGGACTTTGGGTAGTTCCACTTCCTGTATTATTATTACATGCGGCTAAGCCTAAGCCGGCTATTCCTAAAATGGCTAAACTGCTTAAAACCTTCAATTTATTTCTTTTCATTTAAATTTCCTCTCTTTTCTCTTTGGCATTCTTTGCCTAGTAAACGCTTTCATTATAAAACATTATGAGAGCGTTTTCAATACTAAATTTAAATTTTTACAAATAAAAAATGAAGCAGTATCTTAAATACCACTTCATTATTAATACTCTCCATTAAATTCTATGAAAATTTAATAGAAATATAACTATTCACTTCTTAAAGCCTCAACAGGATCTTGATGAGATGCCTTTGATGCAGGAAGTGCACCAGAAAGAACGGTTAAAAGAACCGATAAAGCAATCATAATAATTGCTGTTGTAGGGCTTAGAAGCATTATATTAGGAATACCTGATAATGTTTCTACAACTAAATTCATAATACCCTGTAGTAAATAGGTTACAGCAACACCAAATACACCACAAGATAAGCCTGTCATAATTGTTTCAGCATTAAATAGATTATTTACATCTTTCTTACGTCCACCAAGAGATCTAATAACACCAATTTCCTTAACTCTTTCAACAACAGATACATAAGTAATTATTGCAATCATTACACAAGAAACAACTAAAGATAAGCATGTAAAGGCAATTAAAGCAATCGTAACCATATTAAGCATAGAATCAATCATAGAGATAATCAAAGATAAATTATCCGTATATTTAACCTCTTTACGTTCTTTATATGTTAAAACCTTATCACCAACAGTTATATCATTCAAGCCATTCCAAGCATCTAAATACTCAAGTACTTTATCCTTAGCTTTAAAATCAGTTGGATAAATAGAAATATCCGTTGCCAGTGAAGAGCCACCTACGTTATTAATTCCCAAGGTAAAGGCAAGCTTTGACACATCAACTGCATTACCACTCATCATTGATGACAAACTTGAACCACCTGTTGTACCAAGAATTTTAAAGCTAGATTGAGCCTTGCCATCATATTCATAACCTAAATTATAGAATACTCCTTCTTCTAAAGATGGAAGTAAGCTTGGCTCCTGTATATATTTAATTGGAACGGAAATTTCATTATTATGATTCTTCATATAGTTTACAATTTTACTGTTTTTAGAATCT
>ERZ779829.906-NODE-906-length-12190-cov-2.302513_pt1 | contig 12190 bp, 9 predicted proteins | sample MGYA00511562_ERZ779829 | MGnify/ENA primary metagenome ERZ779829 (study PRJEB29588, sample SAMEA2151677) | human gut metagenome | biome: human gut; feature: human-associated habitat; material: faeces | place: Denmark | collected 2008/2010 ... | reverse complement strand
AAAGCCAACAGTCTCATGGGGCGTGGGCTGACAGGCGTCTGTAAAGTATAGGCTTTATCTACAATTTCAGCTTTAGGAGTAGTTACAGCCATAGACAATGCATTTTCTTCTTTTTTCTGCAACAGGAATACAAATAATTCCTGCTTGATCATCTGTTGGCGCTTGATATCAATAAACTCCCTTTCTTGTGTAGGCATGCCTTTTATACGAGCCATGAAATAATCTCCTTGTTCTTGCAAGTTTTCCTTAGCATGGCTGAAACCGGACTTCAAACTCCGGATAGTTGCCAACATATTGTCATGCATTGCATCTATCTGTTCATTCATGATATCGAGGGTTGGAGTATTTCCCTGGGTTGTTTTTAATAATCTTAAACGTTCCAATAGCGCTTCGTTGTATTTTTGAAGTCCCTCTAAAACGGTACGGTCATTCAGTCCGATATTTAAAGGAACCAGTGAGAAACGGTTTTCTGGTTTCAGCAAAAATTCCTCCACTAACTCAATAACGGTATATTGAGTTTCTGCTTCAATCAACCGTTCTTTGAAATTAGTACTTTTATCTAGTATAATTTTAGCTTCCGCCTCAATGTCAGTCAGAGAATTTTCTTTCTTATAGCTTTCTATTTGTTTTTCTATTTCTACCAGTTCTTTTGATATAAGATTAATACGCTCATCCAGAAAGAGTACCATATTGCCTGCCAGAGCATTTCGGCGTTCTTTGCTGGAGGTATTATAAGAAGCAATCAATTCGTTCAGGACATCTTTTCCTTTCTTGATGTTTTTTTCTTTAAGTTGCATATTGATGATGTTGGCCTTTTTAGTCGCAAAATCTACCTCTACTTCTTTTTGTAGCATTTCGGTGGCATAATCATATCCGGAAAAACTGACTTTTACATTGATTTCTTTGTTAGGGTTATAGAACTGGGTTGTCTCTATCTTAAAATCTCCATAAGAAGTTTGCATAATGAAAGGTAACGAAAAAGTCTCCTCATGTAAGGTTTTAAATCCCTTGGACATTTTTACTTTTACATTTTTTCCTGAACTTTTGATTTTGAATTTTAAAGTCGCAGTGAGGGTGTCCGCAATATCATTTATAGGAGTAATAACCACAGGACTGTTCTTATAATAAGATATTGGAAATATCCATTCACCGGAACTATACTTTTCATTCAGATTTAAACTCTTAACTACACGGCGAAACATAGAGAAGGAACGAATCAGTTCTATTTCATTATGTATGCTGGAATTTCCTCCGAAAACGTCGGTTAAAGAAAATCCTTTCATCATCGACTGCATCTGATTCATTGGGCTACTTTCTTTTTCTTCCACAAGGATGTTTGCTGTTACCAAATAAACAGGTTTAGTTATATATATATACAATATAGCAATGCTGATACATACGATGAGACTGACTAGGAATATTTTCCATCTTCTCAAATAGAATACTAAAATTTCTTTTAGTTTCCCGATATCATTCAATTGGTTTTGTTGAGACATAACAGTGATTTTATTTTACCAATAATGCGATTCCTAATGATGCTAAGACAGAAATGGCGCTGATTATAGTAGAAGCTAATGATATATTGAATTGTTGGTTTTGGCTATATTTGGCATTACCTTTTCGGGCCTTGTTAGGTTCTACATAAAGCACATCGTTTTGTTGTAAATAGTAATAAGGTGAATTCAGAGATTTTATAGAAGTGAGGTCAAAACGATGATATTCCTTTTTACCTCCGTTATCACGTATAAGTAATACATTTTTACGATTACCATAAATGGTTAGATCTCCTGCCATACCAATAGCATCAAGAATAGATAGACGTTCATTGGGGACACTGACCGTACCAGGTTTAGTTACTTCGCCCAGAACCGAAACTTTAAAATTGCGTATTTGAACTGTTACAATCGGATCTTTTACATAAGTAGCCAGTTTATCAGTCATCAGATCCGTCAACTCACTACGAGTCATTCCTGCTACAGAGATTTTGCCAAGCACAGGGAAGTCAATTTTACCATGAGAATCTACCAAGTATGTATGTAGTACAGGTGTCATGGTTACATTGGTCTCACCGGGTGTCATATAGCTGGACAAAGGCATATTGAATACAGCCACAGCATTAGGATCCACTCCTGATATAGTAATAGACAATTCGTCATCAGGCACTATTTTAGGGGCATAATTAATGCTATCTCCGGAATATGCAGCCAAATTATCTAGATCTTGGAAATATGCAATTGAGTCGTTCGTTGTTTTGCACGACACTAATATTAGAAGTGAAAGGGCAGGTATCAGCGTTTTAATCTTCATCGTATACTTTAATATTTTTATAGTTTGATTGGTTGCAAAAATAACTCTCTTATGCCAATAAACGTTAGTTTTTCCGGTTTATTGTTGAATTGTCTATTATTTATGCATCAGCATTTAAGAAAAATCGTAGTAAAATAGGCAGAATTCTTAGTAGATTTGTACTATTTGATATTCAGGATTTTATAAACAGTATTTTTCAAACCTGCAAGAAGATACGAAACAAATATATTCCATATCCACTTTTTAAAAGAAGAGGTATAACATCTATAGACTTTTGCTTTTTGTAAAGTACCGCTCATGACTGTTTATAAATTGTTGAAAAGAAAAATGCCCTGAAACTGGCTTATATCCGAGATTTGCGTTACTTTTGCAGCATGATTGAATTGGCACAACATATAGAAGCTTTGTTATTGGAAAATGACTGCGTCATTGTTCCGGGTTTGGGAGGATTTGTTGCTCATTACGCTTCGGCTACAAGAGTGAAAGAAGAAAATATTTTCCTGCCCCCTACCCGTATTATCGGCTTTAATCCGCAATTGAAGATGAATGACGGTTTGCTGGTACAGTCTTATATGTCTGTGTATGGAACCAATTTCTCTGATGCTACCAAGATGGTAGAACGTAAAGTGGACGAATTAATAGCCACGTTGCACGAAGACGGTAAGGTTGATTTGCCGAATGTTGGCGAAGTACGTTACACTATTCATAACACCTTCGACTTCGCACCTTATGATAATAAGATCACAACTCCTTATTTATATGGGCTGGATGCATTTGAGATGCAGGAATTGTCTGCTTTGGAAAAACCGTCGACCGAGAACGTTGCCGCTTATTCAGTGCCTGCCGCTATCAAAAAGGAGAAACGTACTTTCTCCATCAAGTTTAACCGTGCATATCTGACTGATGCTGCCGCAGTGGTAGCTGCAATTGTGCTTTCTTTCTTCTTTTCTACTCCGATAGAGAATACGGAAGTGGTGGAAGAAAATTATGCAAAGCTATTACCGGATGAGCTGTTTGAGAAAATAGAAAAGCAATCTTTGGCTATTACACCGATTATTGTAAAGCAGAATACCCCCACCCGCAAATCAGCTAACAAGCAAAAAGGGACACAAAAGAAAGTGGTAGCCCCTGTTGCGGTTAGAGAAGTCAAAGTTGGTAAAACACCGGCTGTATCTACAGAAGCTCAAGCTAAGACTGAGACTTCTAAAGCAGTTGTAACTTCTGAGACTCCTAAACAAAATGTGCAACCTGTTGCTGCTAAACAGTCCGTTGCCACTCCTAAAAGACCCTATCATATTATTATTGCTAGCGTGGGCACAGAACAAGATGCAGAAGCAATGGCAGCCCAGCTGGTTGCAAAAGGCTTCTCCACTGCGAAAGCGATTGTTGGAGACGGCAAAATGCGTGTCAGCATTGAATCTTGCGGAACAGAAGTGGAAGCTTATCAGGCTTTGGCAAGAATTCGCCAAAATGAGATGTACAAAAATGCTTGGGTGCTGAAGAAGTGATAATTCTTAATTTTTTAATCTTATGAAGCGTATCCGTTGTCCTAAATGTGAGAATTATCTTTTGTTCGATGAAACAAAATACAGCGAAGGTCAGTCATTGGTCTTCGTTTGTGAGCATTGTGGCAAGCAGTTTAGTATTCGCCTGGGAAAGACAAAGATGCGTGCTCCGCAAAAGGAAGAACGCCCTGATGAAGAAGAATTTAAAGATGCTTTTGGCAGTATTACGGTGATTGAGAATGTGTTTGGCTTCAAACAAGTGCTTCCTTTGCAGGAAGGTGACAATGTAATTGGCCGTCGCTGTGTGGGAACCAATATCAATACTCCTATTGAAACGTCGGACATGAGTATGGATCGCCGTCACTGCATTATTAATGTGAAGCGAAATAAACAAGGCAAACTTGTTTATACTCTGCAAGATGCCCCCAGTCTGACCGGAACTTTTCTGAATAATGAAATACTGGGAGATAAAGACCGTATCCGTATTGAGGACGGGGCTATCGTTACTATCGGGGCCACAACATTCATATTACGGGGAGCAGAATAAAAAGAAAATTCCCATAACACTATTTTCTAAAAGGAACCTACATCATACACCGAAACGATTAAGTCGTTAATTTACAAGTTGATATATGATGTAGGAAAGTATGTAGGAAGGTGTAGGAAGCCTGCCTTCCTACACCACAATTTTACTGAAATCACAACTTTATCACTTCGTATATCATCCCTTTCTTAGTTCGTTTGGACTGAATCTGGTTTCTTTTCAAAATACGTCCAAATGTAGTTATACTGCTTTGAGACAGATTAATAGCCTTGTTCTTCTCTTGTAGATATTCAATAATCTGCATGGCGGACAATTGTTCTCCCGTCTCTCCTTCTTCCGGTGAACGAAAATGACAATGGAAAAGTTGCTCCAGCGGACTGATTTGTTCGAATTCCCGGTTAGATTCCTTCAGAATTGCTTCGTCTGTGTCATCAAACCAGTAACGTTCTCCTTTCGTGATAGCCTCCATTGCTTGTGCATACAGTTGATGGTAGTTGATGGTAACGTTTGTATTGATGGGTGCCGTTACCTCGATACAGATAAACCACTCGGATCGGTCAGCAAATCTTTTTGGTTACTGGTACCTATGAATGAAGCATAACGTCGCATCTCCTGAATACTACTGCCATAAGGTTTGCGCAGATTGGCTACAGGCTTCTGTAATAGATGTTTTAGAAAACCTTGCTGATTCATGCTGACCTGGTCAAACTCATCAATGTTGATCAGCATAAAACGCCCCAGATACATTTCGGCATCCCGCTTATTTCTGAAATCCAGGCTGTCCGTATAGCCGAAACGAAGTTCGGGCGGAAGAATGATCCGGCAATAGGTTGATTTTCGAAAACCTTGAGCACCGACTAAAAGAGGCGATGTGCTGTTGGCATACTGTTTGTTGAGCCCCCGCCAGTGAGCCACCATGTTCAGAAACCAACGGTAGAAGAGTTGACGCCAGTGTGGATTATTGCAAGGCACGAGGTCGGCAAGCGCATGAATACGATCTTTACCGTCCCAACGCCCTACGCTGCACAGATAATCTTCTACCGGATTGTATAGTGGCACACGGTTGGACGCCAGATAGCGGTTTACATCCCGGTCCCACACTTTGATGCCTTCTTGCAGGGCATCCATTGATATGCTGTTCCGTGCCCGTTGGTCAACAGGCTGGAAGTAGAAGTGAATGGAGTCCTTTTGACGAAATTCCAGATCATTGCTGACGGTATTAAAACGGAATTCATATCTACGTCCCATGAATTCCTCCAATTGCAGTGAGATTTTTTGTTCTGGTGTCAGGGCTGACTTCTTACCGAATCCTTTGCATTCACGATACAGATTGTGGATGGTTATCCTGACATCCTGTTCGTCTGCTTGTCTGTAATAGTGTATCATAACCTGACGTACGGTTTCTTCTTCCGGTATCCCTGCTTTGAAGCAATTTTCGGCCAGGCACACCAGCAGCGGATGCAAGGTATCTCCCCGCTTCCAGTTCTGCATTTCATCCAATGCCTTGCCGAGGGTTGTTTCAAACAGTATGGTGAAGGTTTCTGATGTCTCAAATCCGGGTTTCAGTCTCAGCAACGGATTCTTTTCCGTCAATTTCCGTTGGTGGAAAGTCTGTTCACCGGGCATGCTGAACGGCTGCTCCTGGCAGAAAGCTATGGCGTCAGGATTGAAATAAGGATCAGTGTCCAGTGTCATACGGCAGCTTTGTGCGGGGTTAGGCTCTTTCAAGGTTATGGGAAACGACAGTATGGGTTGATAGCACTGCACAGCCATACGATAAGCGCAGGCATGAAAGAGAGTGATATTCTCCTCTTTTACAGGGAGGTTTCCGTCGGGAAGCACGAATTTCACCCATATCTTTACGCTCCGTCCGCTGCTTCCGGTAATAGCTGCCCAAGTTTGCGGTAATAATCTTGCCTGCTCTTTCACTAGTTCTACTTCTGACAATCCGGCCAGGCCATTTACTTCGAGCATTACTATGCCGTTGTAGCGCTTCAGCTTTCTGCCTCCATCGCGGCTTCTTCCATATTCTACAGCCGGATAAATGCGTGGCAATTTATTAATGTGCTCGTAGTGACCACGAGCATCAGGGGTGGTATATAGTAGCATGGTCCGTAGTGCGGTGACGTGTGCTGCTTTAGTTTCTGTCTTTATCCGTTCCAATAATACATCTGCCTCGCAGGTGCTGACGGCTTCTCTCCCACTCTCTTTTTCTTCTCTGACAAGGGTTATTTTCATTTGTGTGTTTATTTAAAAAATAATTTATTCTTAAGAACCTTTTCCTAAGAGACTGCAAGGTAGGTATAAAATGCGTTTGAAACAAATAAATCAAGGCTTTTGTTAAGCGGTAACACCCCTTTTTTGTTCATCATAAAGCAATCATAAAAATTGAAATATAGTTGATAGAAAACTTGACTTTCCCTTATTGTTTTTGTATGCTGCCCAAAACCTTTTTTATTTTACGAATTCTTTGCGGACAGTTCCCGGCTGTGGTCTGTGCATCCTATAATTGCAGGATGCACAGCCCACAATTGGAAAACAAAGTTTTGCCTATAGCTTACTGATATTTTCCTTAATGCAAAAGAGGAAAAGGAAAGGGGCAAATGATGATTTAGTAACTTAATAACATAGCATTATGGCAGCAGAATATGATTTTCGGAGACGCCCGAACCCGAAGGGTGACGGCGAATTACAACCTTTGTACCCACGTATCGTAAATAAGGGTACTATTGAAATGGAGCGCTTGGTTCAGGATATAGCCGATATGTCCAGCTTCACTCCCGGTGATGTGAAGGGCGTGGTGGCTTTGCTTGAGGACCGTATTTCCTATTACCTGTCCGAAGGACATCATGTACAGTTAGGTGATATCGGATATTTTTCGGCAAGCTTGCAAGCCCGTCCGGTAATGGATCCCAAAGAGATTCATTCGCAAACTATTTTCTTTGGCAAAGTACACCTGCGTGTGTCTCCCGATTTCCGGAAACGCTGTGCGGGCTATGTAGAACGTGCCAAATATGGTTTCCGAAAAAGCGCGGAACTTAGCGGTGCGGAGCGTTATCGCCGTTTGCTGGCTTTTTTGGAGACACATCCTTTCATTACTCGTCATGATTATAGCGGAATTACAGGACTTTTGAAGAATAAAGCATTGAATGACCTCAATTTGCTTGTAGAAAAGGGGTATTTGAATACAGTGGGGCAAGGTTCGCACAAAGTGTATGTACGGGCTGATAATAAGGAGGTTACAGAATAAAAAACGTGTTTTTTATGAATTTCGGGGTGTAGGAAGAGAATTTTATACATCTGCCTACACCCTTTTATACACCATATATTTGCCTGATATTCAATGGAGTATAATCATGGGTGTAGGATGTAGGAAACAACGTCTAAAAAACGTTGTTAATTATCAACGCGTTTCCATTTGCGTACTTCCTCCACGGTACTGGTTTTGGTAGGACTTTCATCTACTTTTTCTGTGTGATCTATTTCATAATGATAATCACAGTGTCCGCAGTTCGTTTCCTGATGATAAGTAATAGTACCTGTCCAATACTCGTGGCTTGACACTATGTCCTTGCTTTCATAGCGAGTTTCCCATTCTACAAAATCAAAGCCTTTGTCCTTGATTTTCCCTTCTTTCCGTGAAGTATACTCATGGCGTTTCACATTTGAATCTTTTACCAGCGAAGTAGCTTTTAAAGCATGCTGTCCGCACTTAGGGCATGCAAACTCTTTGAGAGGCTTCCAGTCATTCACCGAATCAGTCTCACTATCCGTATGTGTGTGGTGATGACAAACGGCACACTCTGTATCGGTTTCCACCAAGTGATGTTCCCGTCTACGTGCTTTTTCCACATCAACAAGTGTATTCTTTATCCAACTTGTCCCCCATACAGGCTCCACGTCCACACCTGTCAAATAAGTGATTTCAACTACATTTAATTTATTAAGTGCCGCGCATGACGGGCAACGGGCGTCACGAATGGAGAGTTTTTCTACAGCAGCGCACATCCATATCAGTAGCAATACGCCTCCCGGCAAAAGAATTATCCAAAGAGAATTGAATAAGTAGAGACAGGAAAGCAACAAGATATACATCCAAGGGATCATGTATACATATTCCAGTTTGGCGATAAACGAATTTTTCACTCCCGGCATGCGCCCCAGTGCAACAAACAGGAGACTTGCGGCTCCATACACTATCAGCGTCAATCCGCCCAATATCAATAAGAACAGTATCAGCTTCATGAGAAACCAGAAAATGGAGGAGAAAATCCCCTTAAACCACGAACCGAATTTACTGCTTAAGGATTTGTGGTGCAGCGGCTGACTATTAGCGTCTACCGTAAAGGGCTGGAAGTTCGTGACAAGATTCCAACTAATTATATAATAAAAGAAGGGTGCACTCGTGTATAAGTTATATTTTAACTCCGAGGTACGTTCTGTATGTATCACAAGTCCCTGTTCATCTACCGTGAGTAACACTCCTTTCGTTCTTCCTTCCCCTTTGGCCAGCACAACTTGCGGAAAATAATAACTGCGTGTCGATACATCGGCCATCAAATAGTCTCCGGCTTCTTTGCATATACGTTCTAATGAGAAACCGGTCAATGAATCGGCTCGATAAACATAGCGGAAATCGGGATTCATAGCTCGCAGCTCCTTTACTTCACCTTCGACAGCCAATTTGGGCACGCCAAAGCGGTTGCCGTTTTCATCTTCCACAATCCATGTCCAACGTCCATCTTCGGCAATGCCTTTCAGGCTTGTACCGGCTTTTAATGTTTCGTTGGTTTCTTCAAGTTTTCCACTCTCACCAGACCATACATATATCCATTTATTACAGTCTTCCTTCAACACAATCTTCACATCTTTTTTTGCCAGTTCTCGTGAAGGACTCCAGAAAAGAAAAAAACAAAACAATACCAGGCATACTACAAAAGCAATAAGACTTTTCGTTAAAGAAGTCGTCTTACAATACTCTCTTCTTTTTAATTCTTCTTTCATATAAGTACTCGTTATTAATTAGTCTGTACTATCTCAATTCTCCTCCTCCTGGGAATTGAGATAGTATAAGTTATTTCTTGCTTATTACTTAGTCTATTCTATTTATCGTTATAACCTCTTGGGGGAATTAATATCTTTCTTTTCAGTTATGAATCAGCTACAAGCTACAAGTGTCTTTCGGAATATAGCGCAGCTACTTGTAGCTTGTAACCATACCTCGTGAGCTTGAAAATGTTATTTATTGCAAAGAAAATCTTTTTTTTATGGAAAGCAAAGGGATAATAGAAAAAAATAGGGCGAAGCCTCCGCCCCGCCCTATCTCCTTTGTGATACTTGTAGATTAATTAAAGAATTCCCTTTACTGTTTCCAGCATACCTTTTTCTTGGATAGAATCCAGATCAGCTTTCACAGCAGCGGTAAGTCCCGGGATATTATTCAAATCTTCGCCCCAGATAGAAGTTGCAGCAAGTACACCTTCGGTTACTTTCTGGGTATCGCCTGTTGCCCACAGGTCTTTCAGTAATTGCATGATTTCCGGAGCATCGTTCGGGGTGATCTCAGCACCGTCTTCACGAACACCGCCTTTATAATAAGTAATAATAGCGGCCAAACCGAGAACCAGTCCCTTAGGCAATTCACCTTTGCGTTGCAGATAAGTCTTCAAGCCAGGCAGGTCACGAGTTTCATATTTCGGGAAAGAGTTCAGCATAATGCTGGTAACGGCATGGTCAACAAACGGGTTGTTGAAACGCTCCAATACATCTTCCGCAAACTTCTTCAACTCATCTTTCGGCAAGTTCAATGTTTCCATCAACTCATCGAACATTACCTTGTTGATGTACTGACCAATAACCGGATGTTGACAAGCATCACGCACAATGTTTACGCCCGACAAGTAAGCTACCGGAGAAAGAACAGTGTGAGGGCCATTCAGCAACGTTACTTTTCTTTCATGATACGGTGCTTCAGAAGGAACGAACAATACATTCAAACCAGCCTTGTCAGCAGGGAATTCTTTGGCAATCTCCTGCGGGGCTTCGATGACCCAGAGGTGGAAGATTTCAGCCTGTACCACCAAATTATCATCATACTGCAATTTTTCCTTGATTGCTGCAATATCCTTGCGCGGGAATCCCGGAACAATACGGTCAACAAGCGTAGCGTACACACCACATGCTTCTTCAAACCAAGTCTTGAATTCATCCCCCAATTGCCATAATTCGATATATTGGTAGATGGTTTCTTTCAGTTTGTGACCGTTCAGGAAGATAAGTTCGCATGGGAAAATAATCAGACCTTTGCTCTTATCACCGTTGAATGTCTTGAAGCGATGATACAGTAGTTGAGTCAGTTTGCCCGGATAAGAAGAAGCCGGAGCGTCAGTCAGTTTGCAGGAGGGATCGAAAGCGATACCGGCTTCCGTAGTGTTGGAGATTACGAAACGCATTTCCGGTTGCTCAGCCAACTTCATGAATTCATTGTTCTGAGTGTAAGGATTCAGTGCACGGCTGATAACGTCGATCATTGTCAGGCTATTGACAGTTTCTCCTTTATCCAATCCTTGCAGGTTTACGTGATAAAGATCATCCTGTGCATTCAGCATGTCTACCATACCTTTGTCGATGGGTTGAACTACTACAACACTGCTATTGAAGTCAGTTTTTTCGTTCATGTTATAAATAATCCAGTCGATAAATGCACGTAAGAAGTTTCCTTCACCGAATTGAATGATACGTTCCGGGCGCTGAGCCTTGGGAGCGGTCTGTTTGTTTAATGCTTTCATGCTTAAAAATCGTTTTTAAAGTGATTGATATTATGATGTTTATTCAAATTCAAAATAGAAATTGATGTTTTCTTTCATCAGGATGTCGATAGGCATATACTTTACACCGGTCACTGGACGTTTGAATACGACATGATCGCACAGAGCTTTTACGCCACAGTATCCTTGCAGTCCCGGTCGTTGTCCGATGAGATAATTTACTTCGCCGGATTTCAGGTACTCCACGTTCTTTGGCAGAAGGTCGTATCCAACCAGTCCTTCCAAATGGTGTCCTGTTTCCTGTAGATATCCTGCCACCTGGTAGACACGTGAGTTAAAAACGGCTCCTAATACTGCCTTGGGATGTGCGGCAAAGAAATCTTCCAATGTCCGGCGGTTGGCTTCATCATCTTCTTTATTCAGTACTACATCATGAACCACCAGATTCTCATGTTCCTGTGCAATAAAATTCATGAAACCGTCCATGCGTCGTTGCATCTGTATTTCTGCCGGACTATTCTTTTTATTATTAAGAAATAGTATCAGCTCCTGTCCTTCCTTGTACTTGCGCATCAGGATTTTAGCAGCCATATACCCGCTTGTTTGGGAGTCTTGGCCGATGTAGCAGAGTGCATGGGTATCTTCTATATTAAAGTCGACAAATGCGTAAGGTATCTTTTTCCCTTCCAGATAAGATGTCAGTGACATTGTCTCTTCACGGAAATTGGGGGCGATCAATACGGCATCCACTATTTCTTTGCGGAGCTTCGCGCAGGCTTTTTCATAAGAAAGCCGGTCGGCATGATGGTAGCACAAAAAGTCCACGCTTACATTAAAAGGACGCAACTCTTGTGCGGCACGGTTGATACCTTCTGCAACGGAATGCCAATAGTCATGTTCCACATAATAAGGTATAATACACAGAACACGGTAGCGCTTCTTGGCTGCCAGACCAATGGCAAACATATTAGGATGATAGTCTATCTCATCAAGCACTTTTTGAACCTTCTCCCTGCTGGCAGCAGAAACATCTCCTCGATTGTGCAACACGCGGTCCACAGTTCCGG
>ERZ779829.895-NODE-895-length-12238-cov-2.583026_pt1 | contig 12238 bp, 9 predicted proteins | sample MGYA00511562_ERZ779829 | MGnify/ENA primary metagenome ERZ779829 (study PRJEB29588, sample SAMEA2151677) | human gut metagenome | biome: human gut; feature: human-associated habitat; material: faeces | place: Denmark | collected 2008/2010 ... | reverse complement strand
CAGAATAGCGAACCCGAGAAGTGCTGTCCTACAAACAGAACTATCGGTAGCCTGCTATCATTGTTAATTACTAAAATGGTATAACAGAAGTACACCAAAAACAGAATTTCTCAACATATCAAAAAAGTGAGCCGAGCGCACTATCCTTTGCGCTTCGACTCACTTTTCCTTTTCCGGGTTGTGTCACAACCCCCATTCATAGCAAGCGTTGATAATCACAATAATTACTTCTCTTCTTCATCAATCAGATTTGTCATACTCTTAAGGCTTATCGCAAGTGTAGAAGCGTTATGAAACAGCGCCGAGGTAGTCGGCTGTATTATTCCGCCCACACCGAGAAGTATCAGCATAAGATTGAACGATACGATAAAGCGGTAGTTGCGGTGTATCCTCTTCATCAAAGCCGAGCTTATCTTTCTTAGAGTTACCAGCATATAAAGATCCTCTGACGATACCGTGATATCCGCTATTTCCTTTGCAATTGCCGCTCCGGTATTTATAGCGATACCCGCATCAGCTTCGGACAGTGCGGGAGAATCGTTTACTCCGTCGCCTATCATTATTACCTTTCTGCCCTTTTCGTGTTCGCTCTTTATGAAGTTCGCCTTGTCCTCGGGGAGAACACCTGCGTGGAACTCATCAACTCCGACCTTGGCGGCTACCGCCTTCGCTGTCTGCTCGTTGTCGCCGGTCATCATTACTATCTTGCTTATACCGCACTCACGGAGCGCTTTAACAGCATCTGCCGCTTCGGCTCTCAACGGGTCTGATATGCAGATCACTGCGGCAAGCACACCCGATATAGCAAGATACAGATGTGAATATTCACCCGAAAGCGATTTGAAAAGCTCCTCGTCACCCTCAGGTACGACACATCCCTCATCTTCAAATACAAAGTGGGCACTGCCGATTATGACCTTCTTATTCTCAACCATACTGGATATGCCGTGTGCTACGACATATTCAACGCTTGAATGATATTCTTCGTGACTCAGTCCCTTCTCCTTTGCGGCGGCTACCACGGCATTTGCCATTGAGTGTGGATAATGCTCTTCAAGACAAGCCGCAAGACGTAACATTTCGTCCGCGTTTTTGCCGCCGAAAGGAATTACCTTTTCAACAGTCGGTGCAGCATAAGTCAGCGTACCTGTTTTGTCGAATACAACAGTATCCGCTTCGGACACTGCTTCAAGGAACTTACCGCCCTTTACGCTTATCTTATAATTACTGCACTCACGCATTGCCGAAAGTACGGCGATAGGCATCGAAAGCTTTAATGCACACGAGAAGTCGACCATCAGAACAGCCAGCATCTTTGTTACATTGCGCGTCAGAAGATAAGTAAGTATCGTTCCGCCGAGCGTATAGGGCACAAGCCTGTCCGCAAGCCTTGATGCTTTATCCTCAGAAGAAGATTTCAGCTTTTCCGACTCCTCTATCATTTTTACTATGCGGTCATACCTGCCTCCGCCCGTTGCCTTATCAACACAGATAACACATTCGCCCTCTTCGACAACAGTACCTGCATAGACATAACTGCCCTCGCTCTTTCTTACAGGGAGCGATTCACCTGTGATAGATGCCTGATTTACGGTAGCTTCACCGCATACGACCTTGCCGTCAAGCGGTATCATATTGCCTGTGCGGATCACTACCTGATCACCCTCATGTACATCGTTTATCGATATCAGCGTTTCGGTGTCGCCTGTCTTTACCCATACGCTTTCAACGTTAAGCGACATTGCACCCGCAAGATCCGCTACCGACTTCTTATGCGTCCAGTCCTCAAGTATCTCGCCGATATTCAGCATAAACATTACAGACGCTGCTGTCTTGAAGTCACGGCGCAGAAGCGATACCGTTACCGCTGTCGCATCAAGTACAGCTACGGACAGCTTGCCGCTCAGAAGCGCTTTCAGTCCGTGCTTTATATATTTCCACGACCTTATTACAGTGATGAGCGCCCTTATAGGTGCAGGGATAAACGTCTTTGATATAAACCGCGCCACTACCGTCATAACAAGCTTATCCTCAAACTCACGGTTGAGCTTTCTTGATGTATGGTCGGGCACTAATTCCATCTTCCGAGCCTTTTCAAAAGCAAAAGCGGCGAGCGCCTTAAGCACTGCCTTTCTGTCGGTGAATACTATGACCGCGTCACAAGTACGATCGCATACCGCCGCATCGGTCACGCCGTTTACCGAACGCAGATAATATTCAAGCACATCGGCATTGTCGAGCGACATCTTGCCGCAGAACATATGCACACGCAGTCTGCCTTTAGACTCGTGTAGTATTTTACATTTCATTTCCTGTCATCTCCATATAAAAACCGAAATTAAAAACCGACAGTAACAAAGCGTACCGTCGGTTTTCTGTCAGTCTTATGCTTCTTCCGTTACGGTTTCACAACCGCAGTCACATTCGTCCTCGATAACAGCTTCCTTAGCGTCACGCTTTTCGTTGATATCCTTGGCATCGGCGAGAATATCACCTGCATTTTCCTTAACATTTGTAACGGTCTTCATAACCGATTCCTTGGCGCGAAGAGTTGCCGCAGTGACCTGCGCATATACTTTCTTAGCATCTTTACTGCCGAGAAGCTTCAGTCCTACAGAGCCGAATGCTACACCGCCTGCAAATATACCTAATTTTACCCAGTTCATAATTTGACCTCCTTGTATTATTACTCTTTTCAGAGCCGTCTGTGTACTTTGTCCGGGCAGAAAAGCAAAAACGCAAATAAGTAAGCCTTAGCTAACTATCTTTACATAATAAAAACGGAATGACAGCGGATATTCTGCAATGCTATTCCGTAGGCGCTTTGATCTGTCTTCAGATCTTCTTACACAGATTTTACTTTTTGTTTTTATTTAGTATAACACCATACTTTTTATTTGTCAATAAGTTGTAACTTGCTAACCGTTACTGTTTTCAACGATAATTTTCGACGGTTTACGGGAGAAAATTGTGCAAAATTACACTGAATTACAGATAGCCGATGACAGCGCAGTTGTAAATAAGTCGGACATTTTTTTAAACAGATGCAACGACCGTCTGTTTGCGCAATATCCAAAAAAATCACAGCAGTAAACGCAAGGGGAAAGCGCAGCTGCTGTAATTTTTTCTGGAAATGCAGTAGTCAGCGGATAATTATTTCGACAAATCTGTCTTTCTCACCGCATCGCGGACCTTAAGGACGAATGTCGGAGAAACCGAAAGCTCGTCAATGCCCATACGCAGGAAAGTTTCTGTAAGAGTGGTATCTGCCGCAAGTTCGCCGCATATTCCTATCCACGCGCCGTTCTTATGAGCATTCTGCGCACTCATTTCGATAAGGCGGAGAATAGCCTCGTGGTGAGTATCGACAAATTCCTCCGCATCGGGGTTTTGTCTGTCACACGCAAGCGTATACTGTGTAAGGTCGTTTGTTCCGACACTGAAAAAGTCAACCATCGGTGCTAAGCGGTCGCTTATAATTGCCGCCGCGGGAGTTTCTATCATAATACCGATCTCTGTCTTGTCGGAATACTCGATACCCTCGGACTTAAGCTCGGCTTTTACGTCCTCACAGATAGCCTTGATACGCTCGACCTCGCTGACCGATGTTATCATCGGGAACATTATACCGAGGTTGCCGTAAACGGACGCTCTGAACAATGCTCTGAGCTGTGTTCTGAATATCTCGGGACGTGTAAGGCAGATGCGTATCGCACGCAGTCCCAGCGCGGGGTTATCTTCCTTTTTAAGTCCGAAATAGTCCACCTGCTTATCTGCGCCGATATCAAGCGTTCTGATTATGACTTTCTTTCCCGCCATGCTTTCAAGCACACGCTTATAAGCGTGGAACTGCTGCTCCTCTGTCGGGAAATCGGAATTTTCAAGATATAAAAATTCACTTCTGAAAAGACCTATGCCGCCGGCATCATTGAGGAGAACCGCACCTATATTGTCAATGCCGCTGATATTGGCAAATACGTTTATCTTAGTACCGTCAATTGTTACGTTTTCCTTGCCCTTAAGCTCTTGGAGGAGCTTTTTCTGCTCCTCGTCACGCTTTTGCTTTTCGGTATAGGTTTTTAAGGTCAGCTCATCGGGAGCAACGATTATCTCGCCCGTAAAACCATCTACTATGACTGTTTCTCCCTCATGTATCTCGCTTAAAAAGCTGTCGCCGACACCTATCACAGCAGGGATATTCATATTTCGTGCAAGTATCGCCGTGTGTGAGTTTGACGAGCCGTGAGCAGTAACAAATGCAAGCACCTTGTCCTTATCAAGCGAAACCGTTTCACTCGGTGCAAGATCGTCAGCACATATCACCGACTTTTCATCGGTCGCGGCACTGTTGGTATTCGCACCTGTCAGGTTTGCGATAATTCGGTTTGAAATATCCCTTACGTCTGCGGCTCTTGCCTGCATATATGCATCGTCCATCGATGAGAACATCTCTGCGAAATTATCAGATGTAAGCGCTACCGCATATTCGGCATTTACCGACTGAGTATCTATTATGTTTTCGATCGACTCGTTGTAATCGTCATCGTCAAGCATCATCAGATGGATCTCAAATATCTGCGCGTGAGTTTCTCCGACCTCTCTGAGTGCTTTCTCATGGATCTCCGTAAGCTGTTTTGCGGCAAGCTCCTTTGCCGCTTTTACTCTCTGCTTTTCCTTTTCGGTATTCTCAACGTGTATGCGTGTCACTGCCGCATCACACTTTTTAAATACGGATATTTTTCCTATGGCTATCGCGCCGTATACGCCTTTGCCAAGATATTTCTTCATTCTTGCTCCCCCTTTTTTATCGGATAACGGTTTTACCGCACCGCCTGACAGTGCGGTATAAGCCGATGGCCTTTCTTATTCGCCGAAGCCGCTTTCAAAAAGCTCTACAGCCTTGTCGAGTGCCGCCTGCTCGTTGTCGCCGTCTGCGGTGATCTCAACGATCGTGCCTTTCTTAAGGCCTGCCGCCATTATCTGCATTACAGCTGTTGCCTTTGCCGTCTTATTTCCGCTTGCGATAGTTATCGTACAACCGGGAAATTTCTTCATTTCTGCGGCAAGCTGTCCTGCGGGTCTCATATGAAGTCCCTGCTCGTTTACTACTGTTACTGTCTTTGTTACCATTGTGATACGCTCCTTTTTATTTACTTAACGTTTTTTGTTTCGGGTTCTTTTACCGTTTTCTTCTTTTTAAGCAGTGCCAGCAGCAGCATTGATACTACAGCGCCTACTGCAAGGGATACAAGGTACATAGGCCAGTTGCCTACAACAGCGAATACGAAGATACCGCCGTGAGGTGCCATAAGCGTGCAACCGAATGCCATTGAAAGACCGCCTGCAACGCCTGCACCGACCATACAAGCCGGGATAACTCTGATCGGATCTGCCGCCGCATAAGGAATTGCGCCCTCTGTGATGAAGCTAAGTCCCATAATATAGTTTACAGGACCGTTCTTGCGTTCTTCTTCTGTCCATCTGCTCTTGAAGAAGGTTGTTGAAAGCGCTATTGCAATAGGAGGAACCATACCGCCTATCATAACTGCCGCCATTATATCGTAGCCGCCTGTTGCTATTGCCGCAGTACCGAATACATAAGCCGCCTTATTGAAAGGACCGCCCATATCTATAGACATCATCGCGCCGAGTATAACACCGAGGAATATCTTGCTCTCTGCGCCCATATGGTTCAGAAAATCGGCTATCGCGGTGTTGATAATTCCCATGAAAGGATTTATCGCACACATTACTACAGCTATGATGCCAAGACCTGCGAGCGGATAAATGAGAACGGGCTTGATACCGTTAAGGGCTCTCGGCATCTTGTCGCAGAGCTTTTCAAGTCCGAGCATTATAAATCCGCCGACAAAGCCTGCAAAGAGTGCGCCGAGGAAGCCTGAGGGAACATCGCCGCCTATCTTGACGAAGGTCGAACCTGTAGTTGCAAGATAGCCGCCGACAAGACCTACAAGGAAGCCGGGTCTGTCTGCTATACTCTTACCGATATAGCCCGCAAGCACGGGTATCATAAAGTTGAAGGCATAACCGCCTATCGTCTTGAAGAATGCCGCTACAGGAGTTACCGAACCGAAATTGTCGCCCGGCTGTACGCCCATCAGCGTATCTATAAGGAATGCAATAGCTATGAAGATACCGCCTGCAACGGTGAACGGGAGCATATTTGATACGCCGTTCATCAGATGCTTATATATCTTTCTGCCGAAGCTCTCGTTTGCCGAAGATAAAGATGAGCTTGCCGCTCCGCCCTCGTGATGATAAACGGGAGCATCGCCCTTTTCTATTCTTCCGATAAGCTCCTCAGGGATCTTTATACCGTCCGAAACCTTTGTCGAAAGCACCTTTTTACCGTTAAAGCGAGCCATCTCGACCGACTTGTCAGCCGCTACTATGATACCGTCACACTCTGCTATCTCCTTATCGGTGAGAATATTCTTTGCTCCGCCTGAGCCGTTTGTTTCGACCTTGATAGAGATACCGAGCTTCTTGCCTGCCTTTTCGAGTGCCTCTGCCGCCATATAGGTATGTGCGATACCTGTAGGACAGGCGGTAACAGCAAGCACCTTTATCCTGTCGGTGTTTTCAGGTGCTTCCTTTGCTGTCGGCTCATCGGGATACTTTGCCTTTTCGGCTGTGTCTATTACCGATAAGAACTCGTCTGTATCCTTTGCTGAAAGAAGCTTTGCTCTGAAATCCTCGTCCATAAGCAGTGTCATAAGACGTGAAAGCACCTCAAGATGAACATCCGCCTCCGTATCGGGTGCGGCTATCATAAACAGCACGTCTGACGGCTCGTCGTCAAGCGCTTCGTAATCAACGCCGCCCGGAACGGTCTTAGCCGCAAGCGAGGGGGCTTTTACCGCACTGCTCTTTGCGTGTGGGATCGCTATGCCCTCTCCTACCGCTGTCGAGCCTTTTTCCTCACGGGCTAAAATGCCCTGCTTGTATATCTCTCTGTCGGATATGTTGCCGCTCTTCATCTGAAGATCGACCAGCATATCAATAGCCTCTGTCTTGCTTTTTGGTGCACCGTTTAAAAGAATGCTGTCCTTATTTAATAAGTCAACTATTCTCATATTCTTTTCCTCCTTTTTCGGTTTAAGCTAATTGCTCCATAAGCTCGTCTATTGTTTTCTTTTCTGCAAGTCCATCGGAAAATGCCGTTGCACCGCCGGACGCTGTACCAAGTTTAAGTGCATATTCATAGTCGCCGTTTTCGCAGCCTGCGATAAAGCCTGCCACCATTGAATCGCCTGCACCTACGGAATTTCTTACCTTGCCCTTGCAAACTCCGCAGATGTGAGTTTTGCCGTGTTCGTCAAGAAGTATAGCTCCATCGCCTGCCATCGACACAAGAACATTTACCGCTCCCATCTCTCTGAGCTTTCCTGCGTACTTTATTATATCCTCATTGGTTTTAAGCTCTACACCGAACATTTCGCCAAGCTCAAAGTTGTTTGGCTTAATAAGGAACGGCTTGTACTTGAGGACGTTAAGAAGAAGATCCTTTGTTGCATCGACCACAAACCTTATTCTTCTGTCGGCAAGCTGTGCCATTATTCTCTCATAAATGTCCGATGGAAGCGATGAGGGGATACTGCCTGCAAGCACCAAAGTGTCACCCGGCTTTAGCCCATTCAGCTTTATGAACAGCTCATTGATCGCTTCCTGTTTGATTTCGGGTCCCTGTCCGTTGAGCTCTGTTTCTTCACCCGATTTGATCTTGACATTTATTCTTGAAAATCCTTTATCAAGGTGAACAAAGTCCGCGTCTATGCCCTTTTCGGCTATACCCTTTTCGATCGCCTCGCCGGTAAAGCCCGCTACAAAGCCGAGCGCTCTTGACTTCACACCAAGCTCCGATAACACCAGCGAAACGTTTATTCCCTTTCCGCCGAAGTATATCTCCTCTCTGTCCGAGCGGTTCACCGCTCCCGCTGTCAGCTCCTTTGTGTGTACGATATAATCAACAGCGGGGTTGAAAGTTACCGTATATACCATTTATCCTACCTCCGTTATATCTGCCGCATTGTTATACTTTCTGTTCGGTATTCTGTCTGTGATTATGACAGCCTTGCCAAGTCCCGCAAATGTTGCTGAGCTTACCTCATCAAACTTAGAATGGTCTGCAAGAACGTAAACCTCGCGACTGCTCTCTATGGCGGCAGATTTAACTCTCGCCTCATTGACATCGGGTGTTGTAAACCCTGCTGTCAGCGATATGCCGTTAGTACCCATAAAGCACTTTGTGAAGTTGTAGTTCTTAAGAGTGAGTACGCATTCCGCCCCGACTATCGCCTCTGTGCTTGCTTTTATTTCTCCGCCGGTGATAAACACCTTATAGCCCTTACGCGCCAGCTTCTTAGCGTGAATAAAGCCGTTCGTAACAAATGTCACGTCCTTCACATTCAGATAGTCGATCATTTTCTCGGTCGTTGTACCTGCATCAAGGAACACGAAGTCACCATTTTCAATAAGCTCTGCGGCATATTTTGCAATTGTCATTTTTTCTTCGGTACAGATAGAAGCTTTTTCTTCCACATTCTTTTCAACCGAGGTAAAACTTTCGTTCCTTGACATCGCTCCGCCTCGTACCTTGATTATTTTACCCTCATTTGCAAGAATAATCAGGTCACGTTTTACCGTTGATGCCGAAACGTCCAGCATTTCGGCAAGTTCTGCGATAGTTACGCTTGCACGCTCGTTTACCGCTTTGATTATCATTGAATGACGTTCTTCTGTCAGCATATTAAGACCTCTTATAAATATCATGATATTACTTGTTTGAGCTGTTTTAAGCTCTTATGGACTGTTGCTCTCTGTCCTTGAGCTAATAATAACATACCAAAAGCTCAAATTCAAGCACTTTAGCTCAGAAACATTCAATTCTGCGTGATTTTTGTTGTGTTTAACAACAAATATGAGATGAATTTGTGCACAATGAACAAATTTGAGCAATTGCCAACCGTTACGGTTCGTATCCGCTCAATATTGACAAATTCAGCTCAAATATTTATTTTTAGCTTTGCACCAAATACACGCCGAATTTCAAAAATCGTTTCATTTTTGAGATAAAAGTACCGTTTTGAGTATAAACTTTGTAAAAATGCGCCTTTTTTGTGAAGTTCGTATGCATTTCAGCGTGTAATTTATAAAAATCGTTGATTTTTGTGAATAAGTGTGCTACAATCGTACTATAATAACAAAAAGGGGTGGTAATATGGATAAAAAGCCGCTTAAAAAGCTTTTTCACATTGATAAAGAAGCTTACAAATCGGAATATGAAAAGAAATTCAACGATGAAGATACTATACATCTTGATATAGAGATTTCGGGCAATCCTGCTTTCATATGTCAGACAAAAGAAGTGTTCGGCAGTATCATCTCCATCGAGCGCACCAATACCGCAATTGCAAAAATGTGCTTCGAGCTTCCGGAAAAAGCACTTATACAATACCGCAACCGTTGCCTTACAGATGAGATCGTACTCACAAACAACATAGAGGGCGTACACAGCACACGAAAAGAAATTAACGAGATACTCACAGACCTTTCAAAGAAAGACAGAAAAAAACGTTTTGTCGGACTTGTCAAAAAATATGCGGCACTTTCACACAACGAGGAAATACCCCTTAATACAAGCCGCGATATAAGAAAAATATACGACGATATTTTTTACAATGAAATAAATGCAACCGACCCGGGTAATCTTCCTGACGGCGAAATATTCAGAAAAGGCGATGTAAGCGTATATTCGCCTACACAAAAGGTTATCCATACAGGTATTCACCCGGAAGCGGAAATAATATCGATAATGGATAAATCATTGGATTTTCTTGAAAACTCCGACTGTGATATCATGATAAGAATAGCTGTGTTTCACTATCTGTTCGGTTATATTCACCCGTTCTATGACGGCAACGGCAGAACAGACCGTTTTATCAGCAGTTATCTTTTATCAAAACATCTCAATGACCTTATCGGTTATCACATTTCTTATACGATAAAAGAAAATATCCATAAGTACTATGACGCTTTTGATATCTGCAATCACCCTCTGAACAAGGGTGACCTTACACCTTTTGCGGAGATGTTTCTGAACCTTGTCGACATTTCTATAAAGCAATTATACAATGAAATAAAAGACAAGCTTGATAAATTCAATTTTTACGGCTATTTATGTCCTAAACTACCCAATGCAGATCATAAAGATATTGTAATGCTGTATTATGTGCTGATACAGGCGGCTTTGTTTTCCGAGGACGGCATATCTCAGAAAGAGCTCGAAGGCTTCCTGAACGCGTCCTACTCCTCTGTGCGCAACAAGCTAAGCTATATACCGGGCGAATTGCTTATCAAAAACACAAGGGACAGGCACGCGTATTATATGCTTGACCTTGATAAGGTTGATATGATGTTTTCAAAATAAGAACAGCGGCAGACTGTTTAGGCGGTCTGCCGCTGTTCTTATTTACGGTTGTTGAAATCTTCCTCTATTTCCTCGCTCCAGTTATCGTTTATCCTGCCCTTACTGCGCATCGCGGTGAGCGGAGCGGAAATTGCGTCATAGATCACCTTTGTACCTTTCTTATCTGCGTGATAATTAACGGCTCTGGAGTGTTCGATGCCAAAAGATTCGGCTGTGACTATTGCGTCTATATTTGCTCCGATAAAGAGAAATTCCCAGCCGTATTTTGATCTCTGACGCTCTATCATACGTTTTATATCACTCTTGCTGTAATGACGGCTTGCGTTTTCCAGACCGTCGGTTGTTATCACGAATATGGTGTGAGCGGGTATATCCTCCGGACGTGCGTACTTGTGGATATTTCCTATATGGTTTATTGCTCCGCCTATTGCGTCAAGTAATGCGGTGCATCCGCCTGCGGAGTAATCGTCACCAGTCATCGGCTTAACGGCGTTGAGAGCCGCTCTGTCGTGAAGTACGGTTGTCGATGTGTCGAACAGAACGGTGGAAACGTATGCTTCGCCGGGCTGCTTTTTCTGCTTTTCTATCATTGCGTTGAATCCGCCGATCGTGTCGGATTCAAGACCTGCCATTGAACCGCTCCTGTCGAGTATGAATACCATCTCGGTCGAATGATTTTTCTTGTTTGCTCTTGCTGTTTTAACATTTATCTTTTTCATGGTTTTTTCCTCCGCTTATTAATACAGATTCGGGTTTTCTTATCTTCTGTCTGTATTTTAGCATATAGCGGAATAAAGATGGTCGCATGAAAAGCGACAAATGAAAAATCCTGCGATTTGTATGTGGATCGCAGGATCTGATTTATGCGCCGAGCAACATCTGATCGTAAGAGAACAGCGTTTCGTTTATTGTAATTATGTCGTATATGCCGTTTTTGATAAAATACTCTATTATAATGTCAAACCGGTTGCTGTGCGACAGGGCATAGCCTGCTTTCATCAGCAGCTCTGCGGTTTCGGGGAGCGACAGACCGAGCGCTATCGCAAAAGCAACGGCTGTGGGCTTTGACGGCTTATAATCAATATTGCTGCGGATCTTTGAAAACAGCTTGCGGTCAATGTTAGCCTTTTTATAGCACTCCGAATCCTTCATACCGCTTTCATCTATCTTGCGCAGGAGCATCTGCGAGAAGCTCTCATCTATACTGCTCAGTGCATCCTCAAGCGTACTGCCTTGTTCCGTTTCTGCTTCGGCTTCGAGAACACACATATCGTCAAACGCTTTTTTGCGTGCAGTTGCAGCCGTAGGAAAGCAATGTGTGGTTGCTATGTCCTGCAACCTTCCACTGAATAATCTGCGGTGTTTTTCAGCCGGTTCATCGGTATGGCTCTGAGCGTAAGTATCATCAATGTAGCTTTCTATATCCGAAAACAGCTTGTTTGCCCTTAGAAAGCTGTCGCTGTCAAAAATGACAATATAGACCGTCATATCGTCAGCCTGTTCGTGAGTGCCGAGAAAATCGATAATCGTATCTGACGCAACACGGAAAGCCTGTTCTTTCGGATAGCCGTAAATTCCTGCTGAAATCATCGGAAACGCGACCGTTTCACAACTATTTTTCAAAGCGAGCGACAAGGAATTTCTGTAACAGCTTTCAAGCAGTTGCTTTTCGCCTGATTCGCCGCCCCGCCATATAGGACCTACCGTGTGAATTATATATCTGCAAGGCATTTTACAGCCGCTTGTGATTTTGGCTTCACCCGTCCTGCAACCGCCAAGCGTGAGACA
>ERZ779829.894-NODE-894-length-12246-cov-3.276023_pt1 | contig 12246 bp, 9 predicted proteins | sample MGYA00511562_ERZ779829 | MGnify/ENA primary metagenome ERZ779829 (study PRJEB29588, sample SAMEA2151677) | human gut metagenome | biome: human gut; feature: human-associated habitat; material: faeces | place: Denmark | collected 2008/2010 ... | reverse complement strand
CCCGACCGCCATTCTCGGCGCATTGGAGCCCGTGACAGCCATCTTCTTCGGAATAGCCGTCTTTGGAGAAAGCCTGACAGTCAGAGAAAGCTTCGGACTGGTGATGATTATCGTAGCCGTAACGTTCGTCATCGCAGGAGGCAATATTACAAGCCAACTGGTCCGCTTCAGGAAACTGTTCCCAAGACTCCCGATAAGAAGCAAAAAAAGAAACTAATCCTATAAAACCATCATCAACCATGAAGAAAAGTCTCTACCTGCTTTTACTGCTGTTGTTTCCTATCGGGCTGCAGGCTCAGTCCGAGGTTATAGTACTCCACCCGGATGAAGGCAAAGCCGAAGTGAACGAAGCCGAATACACCAGAATTTTCCTGGCAGGCACCATCGACATGGGCAAAAGCATAGACTGGCAAAAGGCAACCTGCGACTGGTTCCGCGCACGCCCCCAAGGTAAATACATCCTATACAATCCCCGAAGGGACAAGGGACTCAGCGGCGAAATGTCCGACTTTGAACATCAAGTGAACTGGGAACTGGAACATCTGGAAAAAGCCGACCTGATAATCATGAATATCCTGGCAAGCAGCAAGTCCCCCATCACCCTGCTGGAGATGGGACTGCACATGCGTTCGGGTAAACTGCACGTTATCTGTGAACCCGGTTTCTACCGCTACGACAATGTGCGGATTACTTGCAACCGCTATGGCGTTCCGTTATATCACAGCATGGACGAGTTCCTAAAGACTGTGCGTTAGGCAACTATCCTACCACATTCTGCTGCACTTTTCAGTTTAATTCTTTATCTTTGCTGCAAAGCAATGTAACAAAACTATATATTATGGCAACCTATAAAAGAATCTTATTGAAACTCAGCGGCGAGAGCCTGATGGGTGAAAAGCAATACGGCATCGACGAGAAACGCCTTGCCGAGTACGCAGCTCAAATCAAAGAAATCCACGAATTGGGAGTACAAATAGGCATCGTGATAGGCGGTGGAAACATTTTCCGCGGATTGAGCGGTGCCAACAAAGGGTTCGACCGTGTGAAAGGCGACCAGATGGGAATGCTGGCAACCGTCATCAACAGCCTTGCACTCAGTTCGGCTCTGGTAGCTGCCGGCGTGAAGGCCCGCGTGCTGACTGCCGTACGTATGGAACCCATCGGTGAATTCTACAATAAATGGCGTGCCATCGAATGTATGGAAGCAGGCGAAGTAGTCATCATGTCCGCCGGTACAGGCAATCCGTTCTTCACTACCGATACCGGTTCCAGTCTGCGCGGCATCGAGATTGAGGCGGATGTCATGCTGAAAGGTACCCGTGTGGACGGCATCTACACCGCCGACCCGGAGAAGGACCCGACAGCCACGAAGTTCCACGACATCACCTACGACGAAGTGCTGAAGCGCGGTCTGAAAGTGATGGACCTCACTGCCACCTGCATGTGCAAAGAGAATAACCTGCCCATCATCGTTTTTGACATGGACACAGTGGGTAATCTGAAAAAAGTGATGCAAGGAGAAGAAATCGGTACACTGGTGCACAATTGAATGGAAAATGGAGAATAAAAAATGAATGTTATTTAATTCTTAATTCTCAATTTTCAATTTAATAATTATATTTGCAAAGTTTCAAATCAAAGCTATTTCAAAACGAAAATAATATGAGAGACGTAAAAGACATCTTAGACGAAGCGCAAGAAAGTATGGACATGGCCATCATGTATCTGGACGAGGCACTGGCTCATATCCGCGCCGGAAAAGCCGATATCCGTTTGCTGGACGGTATCCGTGTGGATTCTTATGGAAGTATGGTTCCTATCAACAATGTGGCAGCCGTAACCACTCCGGACGCACGCAGCATTGCCATCAAGCCATGGGATAAGAGCATGTTCCGCGTCATTGAAAAGGCCATCATTGACTCCAGTCTCGGCATTATGCCCGAAAACAATGGTGAGATTATCCGTATCGGCATCCCGCCACTGACGGAAGAACGCCGTAAACAACTTGCCAAACAGTGTAAGGGAGAAGGAGAAACTGCCAAGGTAAGTGTACGTAATGCACGCCGTGATGCCATCGACGCCTTGAAGAAATCCGTAAAGGACGGACTGGCCGAAGACGCCCAGAAAGGCGGTGAAGAAAAGCTGCAGAAGATTCACGACAAGTTCATCAAGCAGATTGATGACATGCTGGCTGCAAAGGATAAAGAAATCATGACCGTTTAATTAAGTTGAAAACGGAAAATGGAAAGTTGAAAATAAACCGATATACCAAGTATAGAAGCCTTTCAACCTTCCATTTTCAACTTTCAACTTTCAACTTTCAATTATTTTGAGGGGACTCGTTATAAAAAACACCGGAAGTTGGTACTTGGTACGGACTGACGACGGAAGGGAGATTGAATGTAAAATCAAAGGGAACTTCCGGCTGAAAGGCATACGAAGCACTAATCCCGTGGCTGTAGGCGATTATGTGAACATCATACTGAACCAAGAAGGTACGGCCTTTATCAGCGAGATAGAGGACCGGAAGAATTACATCATCCGCCGCGCCTCCAACCTTTCCAAGCAATCGCACATTCTTGCTGCCAACCTCGACCAGTGCATGCTCATAGTGACGGTGAACTATCCCGAGACCTCCACTACCTTTATAGACCGTTTTCTCGCCTCTGCCGAGGCATACCGTGTTCCCGTCAAGATTATATTCAACAAAGTGGATGCCTACGATGAAGAGGAACTGCACTATCTGGACAGCCTGATCAACCTTTACACCACCATCGGCTATCCTTGTTTCAAGGTTTCTGCCAGAAAAGGGGAAGGCATCGACACTATCGAGAAAGAACTCAAAGGACGCATAACCCTCTTTTCCGGACATTCCGGAGTAGGGAAATCGACACTCATCAAGGCAATACTGCCCGATATAGAGATTAAAACCGGAGAGATATCCACCTATCATAATAAAGGTATGCACACCACTACCTTCTCAGAAATGTTCCCGGTTCCGGGCAACGGATATATCATTGACACTCCGGGCATCAAAGGTTTCGGAACATTCGATATGGAAGAAGAAGAGATAGGCCACTACTTCCCGGAAATATTCAAGGTATCTGCCGACTGCCGTTACGGCAACTGTACCCACCGCCACGAACCCGGATGCGCTGTACGCGAGGCTGTCGAGAAGCACTATATCAGCGAATCCCGTTACGCTTCTTATCTGAACATGCTGGAGGACAAGGAGGAGGGAAAATACCGGGCTGCTTACTGATTTGTCATTTTATCACCTTTCCAATCCATATTCTTACACTTTTTAACTCTTTATCTTTTAAACTATTCTCTTTTCCCGTAGTCTAATCTAAGGCTGATTTTATTACTACTAATACTACAACATGAATAAGAGAGTTAAATGGGGCATCATTATCGTGATTGGTGCCGGACTGATTGGAGGAGGAATCTACTCCCAATTACCTAAAGAGAATGAAGAATTAGCCGCTGCAGACAAGGTGATGACCGGTCAACGTAGCGGTAAGAAAATTCTAAACGTAAACGCAAAAATAATCAAACCGCAACTGCTGAAGGATGAAATACAAATCAGCGGCAGCCTGCTGCCGGATGAGGAAGTGGATCTTTCTTTCGAGACATCCGGCAAAATCATAGAGATAAATTTTGAAGAAGGCAGCTTCGTCAAGAAAGGACAATTACTTGCCAAAGTTAATGACCGGCCGCTGCAAGCACAATTGCAACGCCTCGTCTCCCAATTAAAGTTGGCAGAAGACCGCGTGTTTCGCCAGAACGCCCTGCTGGAAAGAGATGCGGTCAGTAAAGAAGCCTACGAACAAGTAAAGACCGAGCTGGCCACCCTGAATGCCGACATTGACCTGATAGAATCGAACATCGCACAAACTGAGCTGCGTGCTCCTTTCGACGGTGTCATCGGTCTGCGCCAAGTCAGTGTGGGTACTTACGCTTCCCCTACAACCATTGTAGCCAAACTCACCAAGATTTCGCCGTTGAAGGTGGAATTTGCCGTACCCGAGCGGTATGCCAATGACGTAAAGACCGGCGCCGGACTGGACTTCACTCTCGAAGGAAAGCTAAATACCTTCCACGCCACGGTTTATGCACGCGAATCAAAGATAGACCCTACTACCCATACCCTGACAATCCGTGCACTTTATCCCAATGCCAACGGAGCTGTGCTTCCGGGCCGCTATGCCAGCATCAAGCTGAACAAGGATGAAATTCAGGACGCCCTTGCCGTACCGTCCGAAGCCATTGTACCGGAAATGGGAAAAGACAAGATATTCCTCTATAAGTCGGGAAAAGCCCAGCCGGTAGAGATTACTACGGGAATCCGTACGGAAGCGGAAGTACAAGTATTGCAAGGCTTGCAGGCAGGAGATACCATCATCACCTCGGGAACCCTGCAACTCCGTACCGGACTACCGGTAACACTGGACAATATCAATTGACAACTGTCAATTATCAACCGTTAATTATCAATTGTAAAGAATGAATATATCCGAATTAAGTATACGGCGACCGGTACTCTCGACAGTACTTACCCTGATAATCCTGCTGTTTGGCTTCATCGGCTACAATTATCTGGGTGTACGCGAGTACCCATCTGTAGACAATCCCATCATATCAGTATCCTGCTCCTATCCGGGTGCCAACGCCGATGTCATCGAGAACCAGATAACGGAGCCTCTGGAGCAGAACATCAACGGTATTCCCGGCATACGCTCCCTCTCCAGTGTCAGCCAGCAAGGCTCATCACGCATTACAGTAGAGTTTGAGCTTTCCGTTGACCTGGAAACCGCCGCCAACGACGTACGTGATAAAGTGTCGCGTGCACAACGCTATCTGCCTCGTGACTGTGACCCTCCTACCGTATCAAAAGCCGATGCGGACGCCACCCCTATCCTAATGGTTGCCCTCCAAAGCGACAAACGTTCCCTACTGGAGCTCAGTGAAATAGCCGACCTGACTGTCAAGGAGCAGCTTCAGACTATTTCAGATGTAAGTAGTGTAAGCATCTGGGGAGAAAAGCGCTATTCCATGCGGCTTTGGCTGGACCCCATCAAGATGTCCGGCTATGGAATCACTCCTCTGGATGTAAAGAATGCGGTGGACAACGAAAACGTAGAGCTCCCTTCCGGAAGTATCGAAGGAAACACTACCGAGCTCACCATCCGTACGTTGGGTCTGATGCATACAGCCGAAGAGTTCAACAATCTTATCCTGAAGGAAGACGGTAACCGTATTGTCCGCTTCAGCGACATTGGACGTGCCGAACTGGGACCAGCCGACATCAAAAGTTATATGAAGATGAACGGTGTGCCCATGGTAGGTGTCGTAGTAATTCCGCAGCCGGGTGCCAACCACATTGAAATAGCCAACGCCGTATATGACCGCATGGAGAAGATGAAGAAAGACCTTCCCGAAGATGTTCATTACAACTACGGTTTTGACAATACCAAGTTTATCCGCGCTTCTATCGACGAGGTGAAGCAGACGGTGTATGAGGCCTTTGTACTGGTTATCATCATCATTTTCCTCTTCTTGCGCGATTGGCGTGTGACGCTTGTGCCATGTATTGTAATCCCCGTTTCGCTGATTGGAGCTTTCTTCGTCATGTATCTGGCCGGTTTCTCCATCAATGTGCTCTCCATGCTTGCCGTGGTGCTTGCCGTGGGCTTGGTGGTGGACGACGCCATCGTGATGACGGAGAACATTTATGTCCGCATCGAGAAAGGGATGCCACCGAAAGAAGCCGGCATAGAAGGAGCCAAGGAGATTTTCTTTGCCGTCATCTCCACTACCATTACGCTGGTGGCGGTATTCTTCCCTATTGTATTCATGGACGGTACGACAGGACGACTGTTCCGCGAATTCAGTATCGTGGTCTCCGGTTCGGTGATTATCTCCTCCTTCGCCGCATTGACTTTTACGCCGATGCTTGCCACCAAACTTTTAATCAAAAGGGAACAGCAGAGCTGGTTCTATCGCAAGACCGAACCTTTCTTCGAAGGGATGAACCGGGTATACAGCCAGTCACTGGCCGCCTTCCTGAAACGGCGCTGGATTGCCCTGCCCTTCACCATCGTCACCATCCTGCTTATCGGAGTCCTTTGGAATACTATCCCGGCTGAAATGGCGCCATTGGAGGACCGTTCGCAAATCAGTATCAATACAATGGGTGCCGAAGGAGTGACTTACGAATATATCCGCGACTATACCGAAGACATCAATCATCTGGTGGACTCCATTATCCCGGATGCAGAAGCGGTAACAGCGCGTGTATCCAGTGGTAGCGGTAACGTACGTATCACACTGAAAGACATGAAAGACCGTGACTATACCCAGATGGAGGTTGCCGAAAAGTTGTCGAAGGCAGTGCAGAAAAAGACCATGGCACGCTCTTTCGTACAGCAGTCCTCCTCATTCGGAGGACGGCGCGGCGGTATGCCCGTGCAGTATGTATTGCAGGCAACTAATATCGAGAAATTGCAGGAGGTGCTCCCCAAGTTCATGACGAAGGTCTACGAAAATCCGGTATTCCAGATGGCAGACGTAAACCTGAAGTTCAGCAAGCCTGAAGCGCGCATCAACATCAACCGTGACAAGGCGAGTATCATGGGCGTAAGCACCAAGAACATTGCCCAAACTCTGCAATACGGCTTGAGCGGACAGCGTATGGGCTACTTCTACATGAACGGAAAGCAATACGAGATATTGGGCGAAATCAACCGCCAGCAACGCAACAAGCCCGCCGACCTGAAAGGTATCTATATCCGAAGCGACAACGGGAACATGGTGCAGCTGGACAACCTGATAGAGCTGACCGGCGGTATCGCCCCTGAAACTTTCCCTTTACAACCGTTTCGTTTCCGCCACCATCTCCGCGGGGCTTGCCGACGGGAAGACCATCGGGCAAGGACTGGACGAAATGGACAAGATTGCCAAGGAGACACTGGACGAGACCTTCCGTACCGCACTGACCGGAGACTCCAAGGAGTATCGCGAAAGCTCCTCCAGTCTGATGTTCGCCTTCATCCTTGCCATCGTGCTGATTTACCTGATTCTGGCCGCCCAGTTCGAGAGCTTCAAAGACCCGCTGATTATCATGCTGACGGTGCCTCTCGCCATTGCCGGCGCGCTGGTATTCATGTATTTCGGAGACATCACGATGAATATATTCAGCCAGATTGGCATCATCATGCTGATTGGTCTGGTAGCAAAGAACGGTATCCTGATTGTGGAGTTCGCCAATCAGAAGCAGGAAGCGGGTGAAGACAAGATGCGAGCCATCAAGGACGCCTCCCTGCAACGTCTGCGCCCCATCCTGATGACGAGTGCCTCCACCATCCTGGGACTGATACCACTGGCATTCGCCACCGGCGAAGGCTGCAACCAGCGCATCGCCATGGGTACTGCCGTCGTAGGCGGCATGCTCATCTCCACACTGCTGACGATGTACATCGTGCCTGCCATATATAGTTATGTATCAACGAACCGAAGTAAACTGAAGACCGAATGAAACGCATTGTTTTAATTTTCATAGCCACTGCCTGCACAGCGCTGGGCCTTTATGCACAGCCTGCGCCTACCTACACCTTGAAGTCCTGCCTGGAGCAAGGATTGCTGAACAACTACTCCCTGCGCATTGTCCGCAATGAAGAGCAGGTCAGCAAGAACAACGCCACACTGGGCAATGCGGGCTACCTGCCCACACTGGGCCTCTCCGCCGGCTACAAGGGAACCATAGACAATACCGAGACCAAAGCCCGAGCCACCGGAGAGACAACCAAGGACAACGGAGTGTTTGACCAAACTCTCGATGCAGGCATCAACCTGAACTGGACCATCTTCGACGGTTTCAACATTACCGCCAACTACCAACGGCTCAAGGAGCTGGAACGCCAAGGCGAGACCAATACGCGCATCGCCATCGAGGACCTGATAGCCAACATAGCCGCCGAATACTATAACTATGTGCAGCAAAAAATCCGCTTGAAGAACTTCCGTTATGCCGTATCGCTATCCAAAGAGCGCCTGCGCATTGTGGAAGAGCGTTACCACATCGGTAACTTCTCGCGCCTGGACTACCAGCAGGCCAAAGTGGACTTCAATGCCGACAGTGCCCAATACATGAAACAGCAGGAACTGCTGCACACCTCACGTATCCAGCTGAACGAACTCATGGCAAACAAAGATGTAGACCAGCCGTTTATCATACAAGACAGCCTCATCAACGTGACCGCCTCCCTGAACTTCGAGGAGCTGTGGAACGCCACCCTCACCATCAACGCCTCACTGCTACGTGCCGAACAGAACAATACCCTGGCCCGTCTGGACTACAAGAAAGTCTGCTCGCGCGACTACCCATACGTGAAGATGAACGGCGGATACGGCTACACCCTCAACAAGTATGACATCTCTGCCAACAGCCGCCGCAGCAACCTCGGTCTGAACTTCGGCGTCACGGTCGGCTTCAATCTGTTCGACGGCAACCGGCGCCGCGAACGCAAGAATGCCCGCATTGCCGTACAGAATGCTCGCCTGGAACGGGAGCAACTGGAGCAGGCCCTGCGCGCCGACCTCAGCAACCTATGGCAGGCCTACCAAAACAACCTGCAAATGCTGAACCTGGAACGCCAGAACCTTGTGGCTGCCAAGGAGAACCACGAGATTGCCATGGAACGATATATGCTGGGCAACCTCTCGGGAATCGAGATGCGCGAAGCCCAAAAGAGTCTGCTGGATGCAGAAGAACGTATTCTCTCCGCGGAATATGATACCAAATTATGTGAAATCTCCCTACTGCAAATCAGTGGAAAAGTAGCGCGCTATATGGAATAAGCAATATAATCCGTACCTTTACGCCCGATTTATCAGAATTAAAGCACAATGGGATTATTCATCAGAAAGCCATTCGAGGCACTGCAAGCGGAGGCGAATGCCTCCGGAAAGAAAACATTGAAACGTGTACTTGGTCCGTGGAGCCTTGTTGCCCTGGGCGTGGGAGTCATCATCGGAGCGGGTCTATTCTCCATCACCGGAACGGTGGCGGCAGGCTATACGGGACCGGCCATCACACTGTCCTTTGCCATTGCCGCACTGGGATGCTGCTTCGCCGGACTATGTTATGCGGAATTTGCATCCATGATACCCGTAGCCGGCAGCGCATACACCTACTCGTATGCCACGATGGGCGAACTCATCGCCTGGATTATCGGGTGGGACCTGGTACTGGAATACACCGTAGCCGCAACCACGGTAAGCATCAGCTGGAGCCGCTATCTGGTCGTCTTTCTCGAGGGACTGGACATACATCTACCGCAAGCCCTCACCGCCTGTCCCTGGGATGGTGGAGTCGTAAATATCCCCGCCTTCCTTATCGTCGTGCTGATGAGCCTCTTCCTGATACGGGGTACGGAAGGCAGCTCCATCTTCAACGGCTTCATTGTATTCCTGAAGGTTTCCGTCATACTGATTTTTGTCATACTCGGCTGGAAATACATCAATACCGACAACTATACACCTTACATCCCTGCCAATACGGGCATACTGGGCGAATATGGATTCTCCGGCATCCTGCGAGGAGCGGCCATCGTATTCTTCGCCTTCCTCGGGTTCGACGCCGTGAGCACAGCTGCCCAAGAGACGAAGAACCCGAAGCGGAATATGCCTATCGGCATTCTGGTCTCCCTGCTGGTATGCACCGTGCTCTATATGGTTTTTGCCCACGTCATGACGGGAGTGGCACACTACACCGCCTTCAGCGGACAGCAAGGCATTGCTCCCGTTGCCATAGCCATAGAGCACATGGGGCAGGCTGATGCTGCAGGTATCATCCAGCCGGACTATCCCTGGCTGAACCGTGCCATCGTGCTGTCCATTCTGTTCGGATATTGCTCCGTCATCATGGTGACACTGCTGGGACAGAGCCGCGTATTCCTAAGCATGAGCCATGACGGGCTGCTGCCTCCTTTCTTCTCGCATATCAACGAAAAGTTCCGTACTCCGGCACGCAGCAACCTGCTCTTCATGGTACTTGTGGGCCTGCTGGCAGCTTTTGTACCCGCACGGCTGGCCGGAGAGATGACAAGCATCGGCACGCTGATGGCCTTCACGCTGGTCTGTGCCGCTGTACTGGTAGTACGCAGAACCATGCCTGACGTGCCCCGTTCCTTTAAAACCCCACTTGTTCCACTTATCCCCATACTGGGTATTCTTACTTGCCTTTGCATGATGTTGTTCCTTCCTGCCGATACATGGATACGCCTGGTGCTGTGGATGCTCATCGGTCTGGACATCTACGTGGGCTACGGCATGAAGCACAGTAAGCTGGAGCATGGAGGCGACACCCGCCACGGGCAGGTGACCTTGAACATGATTGGACTTATCCTTGCCGTTCTTTGTGTCATCACCGGACTGTGGCACCAACAGACTGTGGGATGGGGAGAAAGCAAAGTGCTGCTGATTATCTCGTTTGTTTTCGCATTCACGCACTGCGCTTACTATATGTGGAGAATCTGGAGAAGATAATAAGCCCTAAATCTCCTCCTTTAAAGATAAACAATCTTTCATCCAAACTACCCCAGCACCCACTTGGTCCGCTTCCCGAAACAACGGTATGCCATTGCCACCAGAAACCAGGAAGTACAGAAAGCGACGACTGCGGCACAAGGTATCTGAAGATAGATAGGAACATGGATAGCACGCATCAGGACTACGCTCGGTCCGGTAAAGAAATAGTGTATCATATAGACTCCAAAACCACAGAGCGTCAAGTTTGCCAATGCTTTCTTGATGCGCTCCGAACGGAAATTGGCCCGCTTGCAAAGCATAAACACGGGGATGGTCATCATTACTACATTCAGCGAACAGTAGGTGAAGAAGAGTTCGAGCATCTCATCCGTAAAATCCGGCAAGGAGGTCATACGACGGAAACCAAGGAATGTTACGGCATAGCCAATGGCAAACATGGGAATGCCGATGCCACAGAGTTGCCGGCCCGTCCAGTTATGGTTCCTCAGATAATGGCCCAACAATAGGTAGCCGTTAAAACCGGCAAAGTAATACAGCATACCGAACGAGTTCCACGAGCAAGTCCCCCAAAGGTACGGAGCGGCAAACTCGGTATAATAAGGCAGCAGCAGTGTCACTCCCCATGCTGCAAGAAACCATAGTTTGGCACGTTCCGAGGCCTTCTCCACCCATGCCGAGAATATCGGAAGATAGAGATAAAGCCCTATCAGCAGATAGATATACCACATGTGTACATCCAATAGAGAGAAATTAAAAGGCATTTCTGCAATATATCCCAGGCTCACTGCCAGAGACTGGCGCATCACTTCCTCACCCGAATAAGGGAAGAAATCCAGAATCACTTTCGGCTCCACTCCCAGCAGTCCCGTTATCCAGGGGAACAGATTGTAAATCACAGACCAGATGAGGAAAGGAAAGAATACGCGGGGGATACGTTTCTTGTAGAATGCCGAGGCGTCACCCCGTACCGGCAACAGCAATGCACCGGTAATCATTACAAAAAGCGGTACGCAAGGACGGAGCGCCGCACCGTAGACAGCTCCCCAGAACTTGATGTCAACAATGTCGGGCGATGTGCCCGGATAGAAGTTAAAAGGGTCTGTGCAATGGCAGCAAACTACTGTAAACATTGCAACAAGGCGTACCACATCCAGCCATACGATGTGTTGTGCCGGAGTTTGTCGTGTAAGAGTCAGTTCCATGTTTTATTAAATTGGTTGTTTGGAGGGCTAAAGATAAAGAAGTTAACCGAGAAATGAAAAGGAGAATGTAACAAAAATACGACAACAAACGAGTTTCAGTTTTATTCTCCTATAGAGAACAATCTGTTTTATCAAGGCGGAACAGAGTGTTCCAATAGGGAAGAACACTTTGTTCCAACATGAAAGAACAGTTTGTTTCAACATAAAGGAACAGTTTGTTTTGCTTGATGAAACAGAGTGTTCTATGCCGCGAAACACTTTGTTTTCCTCTACAAAACAAAAAAGCCGTAACAAGATTTTCTCCGTTACGGCTTTCCTTATATTATGCCTTTCTAAAAGGCTTCTGTTTTACTTGCTGCAATTCCAGGGCTTCAGTTGCTTGAAGAAGTCGTTGCCCTTATCGTCCACCAAGATGAATGCAGGGAAGTTCTCCACCTCAATCTTCCAGATAGCTTCCATACCGAGTTCGGGATATTCCACGCACTCAATGCTC
>ERZ779829.891-NODE-891-length-12267-cov-2.361530_pt1 | contig 12267 bp, 8 predicted proteins | sample MGYA00511562_ERZ779829 | MGnify/ENA primary metagenome ERZ779829 (study PRJEB29588, sample SAMEA2151677) | human gut metagenome | biome: human gut; feature: human-associated habitat; material: faeces | place: Denmark | collected 2008/2010 ... | reverse complement strand
AAGTTCCGGAAATATCCTCTGCTGCCTGTCTTGAATCAACAGGGTTAATGCAGTGTTCCTTAATCCTGTTCTTCTCCTCATCAGTAACAGTTCCTGTCAATACATAAGTTACAGCAGTCTTGATAACAGGTGTCTCATTCTCATTAAAGAACTTAACACACTGTTCTGCAGAATCAGCTCTCTGGTCGAACTGTCCTGGAAGATACTCTACAGAGAACACGAAATCGTCCTTTCCCGCTGGAAATGTTCCCTCATAAACATCATCTACCGGTGGCTCAGAAAAAACAGTAGTAAGTGCTTTCTTATATGTTTCTTCTGAAAGATTCTCAATATCATAACGGATAAGAACTCTTACATCTGTAATAGTCTTTATTCCAAGATATCCCCCTATCTCCTCAAGTAATTCTTTCGCATTAACTGCAAATGGTTTCTTTTTCTCGACAAAAACTCTCTTTACGCCGCTCATATCTTCCTCCTGAGATTAGTTATATTAATTATTAATATTTAATCATTGTATCACAATAAAACATATTTTCAAACAACTATTCATGCATTCTTCTTATTATCTTGTAAACAACCTGATTACCCATTACGGTAGGACCTGTATGTGCAAAGAAAACAATACCGTCTGTCTGTGATATTATCTCACTCTTAACAGTACCCTCGCATGGATCAAGAATCTGTGCTATAAGCTCACCATGATATACAGGGTCACCCGGCTCTTTAAGTCTCTTGTAGAATCCTGCATCATAAGTCTTGACTGCCATAAGGTCAAATTCGTTGATAACACTTGCAATATATCCACTGTGATTGTTGTACTTAAGAATACCCATTCTGGTTAAAAACCTGAGAACAGATGACACAGCCTGTCTTGCAGACTTCTCATCAATCATATCTGTGCTGTTAGTATATATTGAAAACGCATTAGTACCATTCATCTGCCAGTTATAATTAAGTGTCACTGTATCCATTGGCTTCGGCTTTCTAATAACAACATACTGAAGTCCGAACAGATTGGCAAGACTCGCACTCTGAAATCCTGTATCCATCATCTTTACATGAGGAATAAAATCACCCGGCATATAAAAGCTCGCAAAATGTATGCCATAACTGTAACCCTTAATTCTGTCAAAAAGTGTTCCTGCTATCTGCTTTGTCGTATCTCCATTAACATCCCCAGGAAAAGCTCTGTTAATATCAGAATTATCTGTAGGCCAGAATCTCTTTCCAACATTCATGGAAAATCTGTTAACAGATGGTATAACAAGAATCTCATGATTGTGCGATATTGAACCATGAGCCTCAAGCTCTTTAAGTGCCTTAACAAGCTGCGAACATATATACAGCTGCTGTATCTCATTTCCTCTTAATGCACCAACAATACATGCCGACTTCTCACCAACGCCGAATCTGTAGCCTTCTATCTGATAATCTTCTCTATATATACCCTTTAACGAATAAATAATCTCTTTCTTCATTATCTGCCACCATAAACTCTTGCTATAAGAGCCCCCTTATGCACTACCGGATTCTCTCTTAATGTAAATATAATTCCATCTGTAGGTGATTCAATTCTCTGGATTATCCTTCCCTCAATAGGTTCGATAATATCTCCTATATGCGTTCCAATTCCAATCCTTCCCATAGAATCAACTGCTGATACGAATATTCCGCTTTCCTTAGCAGTAAGAAATGTAACTTCACCTTCTGTAGAGATAATAGGGTCATTAACATCCTTTGGCTCATCATCCCATATTCCCATATGCGACATAAGGTTAAATATACCATCAACAATATCCCTGCAGTACTTAGGTGTAATTCTGTTCCCAACTCCCATCTCTGTAACAAGAGTAGGCACACCAAGATGATTAAGACTGTATGCAAGAGTTGCATCAAGTACAGTAATAGATGAATATATCCATACAAACTGTGCATTCATCATCTTCGCATATGGAAGCAGCTTTTCCTGCGTATCATCATTAATTCTTACCTGTGGCATCTCATTTACAAATATATTGCTTGAATGGATATCAATACACAGATCGCTTCCAATAATATCTTCAATAATGCCTGCTGCCACATATTCAGCCATAGCACCATTGTTATCGCCAGGGAAAACCCTGTTCATATCAAGGTCAAACATAGGAATTCCTCTTGAACCTGTATCAAGTCCAAGAGGATTAATATCTGGATAAATATCTACAATTCCTTTAAGCTTATTCTTCTCTCTTTCAATCCTTCTGATAACCTCATAGCAGATATACTGTCCGTCAAGTTCATCCCCATGAGTGCCTGTAACTATAGAAATCCTTGGCATATCTATGCCGTTTTCTTCATTCATAAGTCTGTTCTTTCTTACTACCAGCCTTTCATGCACCGGCAATTCCACCGAAACAACTTCTTCTATCATAATACTCTCCCTGTAATATACTTATTCATCATAATCCCTAAGAATAATCGTGCTTGGCGTCTTCTTAACAATAATATGTGAAAATACAGAACTTGGCATGTAAGTCTTATCATCCATATATATCCTGCTTCCCGGATATATATGATTCTTTACTTTAACAACTGCTCTCTCTGAATCTCTTATAAGATTGTATAATGCCTTGCTCTTTTCTTCAAGCTTGGCTTTCTGAGCCATCTTTACAATCTTTGACTGGGTAACTCTCAATGCCATTTTACTATCATACTTTTCAGGCATGTTCTGTTTAATCATCTCAAACTTCTTATTAGCCATTTCAAAAGTTTCAATCTGTCCGTCTACTTCCTTAAGTTCCATAATAAGTTCTGCATATTCTTTTCTGATTTCTTTGGTCGAACCAACCCTCAACAAAGTCTTTACATTGCTTTCATGTCCACATGATGTAGTACTGATTCCCATAACACCAGTTACATCACCACCTATAATAGAACCTATGGGTCCCTCAACAAATATCCTGCCATATGTAAGCACCCTGCAGTTAAGAATATAATTACACTGTAAGTCTCCTTTGGCAATAACCTCTGTATTCTCAAAAAATCTGCCTGATATATTTCCCCCTGCCTCGATTTTTCCTGAATTCTTAGTATTAACACCATCCTTTAATACAATATCTTTCCCAGCAATAAGTGTTGCTCCCTCAACGAAGCCTCCAACATATATACTTCCCATGGCATGAACTGTTACACCACTTCTCACACTGCCTGTAATATTAACATCCCCGTTAAAGTCAATATTCCCCATGCTCATATCTAGATTACCATTAACCTCATATACATTAACAACACTTAAATCATAGTTACAGTATTCAATCTTTCCAGATATTGCAGCATAAGTTTCTTTACCATCATCAGATGTCTTAAAGCCCTTACCATGCAGTCTTGGCTTTGGTTTACCCTGCTTAGGAACAAGCAGCTTTCCACATACATCAAAGCCAAACTCCCCTTTAGTCGGCTCATGATATCTTGCCAGCAAATCACCCTCATTAACCTTTTCAAATCTCTTCTGGTTAAAGTAATCAATAGAACCATCTTCTCTTACTGTAGGTCTGTTATTATTAATTGCATCTGTATCAAAGAAAAACTCATAATATCCATCTTTTCCTGCCTCTACCGGTTTACCAAAAGCAACTTCAACAGGCTGGTCATATATTTTTTGTAAAATCATCCATCGAATTTTTTCTTCATCTATTCCCGTCTTAATTCCATTAAGCGATAGCTTATTCATGACTTCATCATATGTATATCCTTCATCACATTTGCCAAGCCTGACTGATGCGCTCATATTATCATCTGCAATATATACATAAACCTCATGTAACTCGATATCATCTATATCAGCTGTTTCATTAACTATTTCTGTATTGCTCATGCTGTTCCCCCTTTCCGAAGGTCTTATCCATTCATTATCAAAACTCTGTACTGTAATAGCTGCATCTTAACATCCATACTTAAGCAGCCCATCCAGATTACTTCCCCTCTCAAGTGCAAGTCTTATCTTCTCCATCTCTTTAAAGGTATATCTTGGATCAGCATATAAAGAAACATCTACACCGCTTGTAAGTCCCATAAGAATTTCCTGTGACTGCAATTCATTAAGTGCAGGCTTCTCGTCATTCCATTTATCAGAAATTCTGTGTCTTGCCTCTTTCATGCTTACCGCATCAATAAACGGATCTGCATATTCAGAAACATCTATTCCTTCTTCAAGTCCAAGTCTTATCTGCTTCATCTGTCCTGATGAAAATCCAACCATGTTATACGGAGTAACATCTATCCCCTCCTCAAGTCCAAGTCTGATCTGTTCCATCTGTTTCCCATTATATTCATGAAGCAGATACTTAGTTATGTCGACACAGCTGTGTATTCCCAGCCTTATCTCATTGAGCTGATATTCATCATAATTATCCTCAACAAAAAATGTAAGGTCAATATCTTCTTTTTTTGCAAGTCTTATCTGTCTTAATACCTCTCCTGAATAACCAAGCTTTGCATACCTGGTCAGATCATAATTAAGCTCTGATGCAAGCCTTATCTCTCTCATAACAGAATGACTGAACTTAGGATTACATATATCATCCATATTCATTCCGCTACGCACAGCCTGCTTCAGTTCTTCCATCTGCATATAATCATACTGTGCATCTGCAAATCTGCTTACATCAAGTTTTTCTTCCAGACCAAGTCTTAATGCTTTCATCTGGGCAGCGTTAAATTCCTCTTTGCAATACACACTCACATCAACGCCATTCTCAATTCCTCTGATAATCTCAATAGTCTGTAATTCATCAAATCCCAGAGACTGCCAGACCTGCTTGTCTACAGTTTTGTTTTCTATATTCTTATTAATCTCTTCCACGTTCTGCATAAGCCCATCTCCCATAATCAAAACAAATCATCATATATCCGGACCTTAATAATATCTGTCTAAATTCTATCACACATACAGTCCGACTACAAGTTCTAACATTGTACATTTTTTATCAATGCCCTATATATCCTGTTCCGTCCAGAAATCCTTAATACATTTATAAGCATTACCCAGACTGACTGGAAATATCCTGTTCCACTCTCTTGGATACATACGCTCATATTCACCAGTCATGAATCTGTCGTCCAGAAGTGCAATAACGCCCTTATCCGTATCCGTCCTTATAACCCTTCCTGCTGCCTGAAGCACCTTATTCATTCCCGGAATAACATAAGCATAAGAATATCCATTTTTACCAAATTCATCAAAATAATCCCTTAGAATGTTACGCTCCCTGCACACCATCGGAATCCCAGTTCCGACAATGACAGCTCCGATAAGGCTCTCATCCTTTAAGTCAATTCCTTCGGAAAAAATTCCTCCAAGCACACAGAAGCCTGCAAGCGAAGCCCCTTCTGGAAGTTCCTCGTAAAATGCTGATAAGAAATTTTCCTTGTCAGCCTCCTTCATAAACCTTCCCTGCACAAGCACATTCACACAACTTTCTGGTAAAAATGTATCTTCTCCACCACATTCGGTCACATTAACACCATTTTCCCACCTGAAGCACTCAAGAACACTCTCCATGTAAGAATATGACGGAAAGAACACCATATATCTGCCGCTTCTGCCAGAAATCATATGCATAATATAATCGTGTACCTTGGCATATTCCCTTACATTTCTTCTTGTATAACGGCTTGTCACATCAGTAGCCACGACAATTCTCTTATTATCAGGTTCAAAAGAAGAGTGTGCATACACCGCTCTTTCTGATACATCACCTGAAAGCATTTCCTTAAAATAATTGACCGGAAGCAGCGTTGCCGAGAAGAATACCGTGCTTCTGCCCTGTGAAAGTCTCTCACTTATGTTGCCAGACGGGTCAACGCAGTACAGATGTACAAGAAAGTTTCCATCGTTATCATGCTCATTATAGTAGACATATTTTTCATCAGCACAGTCATACATATTAAGAAAATGTCTCACTGCAAAGAAAAACTCGAGCAGCTCGTTAGTCACAGGCTCACCCTTATGCCTTTCCATAAACTTCTGCATAAGTCCCATGACACGTTCAAGGCTGGCTGGAAATGTGCCAAGACCGCTCACAACCTGGAATGTATCACACTGTCTTTTATATTCAAGCAACTGCTTGTTACATCTGTCAAGTGCACCTGCAAGTCGCTTGTCCATCTCCTTGACAAGTTTCTTAGCCGCAAGAAAATCTTCTTTTTTCAACACTGCACTGTACATTTCTCTTGCTCTGTCCACAAGGTTATGTGCTTCATCCACAAGAAACACATAATCCCCCTTCGCACCATTGCCAAAATACCGCTTAAGCGACGCATCCGGGTCAAATACATAATTATAATCACATATAATTCCATCACACCAGTACGAAACATCAAGCGACATCTCAAACGGGCAGACCTTATGCCTGTTGGCATATTCCATGACATTATCCCTTACAATAACCATCTGGCTCGTTATTATGTCATACACAGCATCATTAATCCTGTCAAAATGTCCCTTGGCATACGGACATGCAACAGGGTTACAGTTACGCTCATCAAGTGGACATATTTTGTCCTTCGCTGTAAGAGTAACAGTTCTCATATGAAGCCCGTTATCTCTTAATATAGCATAAGTATCCTCCGCAACAGTTCTCGTTATTGTCTTTGACGTCAGGTAAAATATCTTGTCTGACATCTGCTGTCCTAACGCCTGCACAGCCGGGAACACAGTAGACAACGTCTTTCCGACACCTGTAGGTGCCTGAATATATAGATTGGCATTATCTTCAATAGCCCTGTATACACTCACGCACAGATTCTTCTGCCCCTCCCTGTATTCATAAGGAAACTTAAGTTCTCTGATTGATTCCGTCCTTTTATGCCTCTCATCAAATGTATAATCAGTCCATCTCTTAAAGCCTGTAATCAGCTTATTAAACCACTCTTCAATTCTTTCAAATGTATATTCTTCCAGAAACCTGTTGATTGTCTCAGGCTCAGGAGTAACGTAAGTCATCTGGATTCCAATCTTTGACAGCTTCTTCTGGCTTGCATATATATAGCCATATACCAGTGCCTGGGCTTTATGCACATAGACCGGTTCCTTCAGCAGAGAAACATCTGTCTGCATAGTCTTTATCTCATCAATTATTGCATCGCTCTCCGGCTCTTTATTGCCATCCTCGTCATAATTAATATCTGCAATAATACCGTCAGCCCTGCCTTCAACCTGTAATACATACTCAATCCCTAAGTCAGATACAAGCGGTATCTCAATCTTTAAAGGCACTTCCGCATGATACATAGTTCCCATGCTGTGCTGGATTTTTCTGTGAATCCTTGCCCCCTCCTGCATGATTTTCACATCATTGCTGCCTGTATTCCTGTTGTCAATATCACCTTCTGCACACATGAATTCCACAAGATTTCTTACAGATATTCGAAAGCAGTTTCCATTTACAGAGTACATACTATCTCCATTCAATAATGTTCTTCAATATCGTATATATAGGCATTGCCTGTCTTTCCGACTCTTTTAACCTGTTCCATGTAATTAAGCATTGCAAGTACACTGGCAGCAGTCTGCCTGTCAATATGCGCTGCATTTGCAAAATCCGCTGAAGTAAAGTTCTTCTCAAGTCCCTCTGGTACAAACTGCATATAATCCTGTGGACAGTCCAGTTCAACTATCTTTCTTATTCCAACAGGAATGCGGTCATAACGCACACTTCCGCGCTTCTTATCGTAACTCCAGCCATTAAGAAGCTTATATTCTTCCATATCAATCAGCAACAATGTAACCTTAAGATTCTGATTCTTTAAAAATGCTTTAATCTTATACAGTTCAAACATCGCGTCATACACAGAGCATCGCTTTGGAGACTTTCTTCTGGAAGTAATATCCCCTGTTTCCGGCTCAATCCAGCTTAAATACTTCTCATATGGCATTGGATATACAACCCTCACCTGATATTCATTCAAGAACACTGACAACTTATCCCTTAACTTGTTAAGCTGCCTCGTCTGAATCTCAATTATCCCATGCTCGTTATATATATCTGCAAAATAACCATCTATTGCAACCTCATGATTATCCTCATCAGGTTCATAATACATTTTTAATACTGCATGCAGTGTCTTTTCCGACAAAGTACCTATCCCCTTGTCATTATGGCTCTTACCGATTATCTTCTCTTTCGCCGCGTCAAAAGCCTGACTGTCTATATATTCAACTGGTTCTGCTGCAGATTTCTTTTTTGACATTGTGTACCTCGTATCAGATATATGTTATCATTGATAACAAGTATCTTACGAATACCTAAAAAAATCAAGGCATTTACCGATATAACCTATATAAATCCAATTAAGAACAGGAGAAAAACATGATATCAATAAGCATGTGCATGATTGTAAAAAATGAGCAGGACATTCTTGCAAGGTGTCTTGATTCATACGCAGGAACTTATGATGAATTGATTATTGTAGACACAGGCTCAACTGACAATACCAAAGAAATTGCCGCTCACTACACCGATAAAATATATGATTTTGAATGGATAAATGATTTTTCAGCCGCAAGAAATTTCGCATTTTCCAAAGCTGGATGTGACTACATATTCAGTGCTGACGCAGACGAAGTGCTTGATGATACTAACAACTACGCATTAAGAGAATTGAAACATATGCTTCTTCCAGAGATAGACATTGTCCAGATGTATTATGTCAATGCATCAGAATATAATTCTGTATACAATGCACACAAAGAACTCCGCCCGAAGCTTTTCAAAAGGCTCCGTCCATTCACATGGATTTCACCAATACATGAAACAGTACGGCTCACGCCAATCGTATATGACAGTGACATTGAAATTCTTCACATGCAGGCGTACGACCATAGCAAAAGAGACTTTTCAACATATTTCAAAGCATTTGAAAAAGGTATCCACATTGAAGATTATGTAGTTACCATGCTGTGTAAAGAGCTTCTTATATCCGGTGAAGATTCCGACTTTATTGCTTTCAGGAATATATTTGAAAATGTTCTTTCCAAAGAAGGCAGAAGCAATGATTTAATGAAAGAAATCAACTGTATTCTTGCTAAGATATATATGGCAGACGGTGACACTGACGCATTCTTTAAGACCACTTTAAAAGCAGTTGCCGACAATCCTCCTGCTGAAATGTGTCTGATTCTAGGAACATTTTACATGAACCAGACAGACTATGAGGAAGCTGTGCTGTGGCTGTATAATGCTGCATTTGAGACAGAGAGCATACTTGATGTGGCAAGCAGCGGAAACAAGCCTTTATCTTTGCTTGGTAAATGTTATGAAGAACTTGCCGCAGCAACAGACGACCCATACGAGGCTGCCCAATATAACGAAATGTCAGCCGACTATTATAGTCAGGCAGAAAATTGGAAGCTTCCGGAAGAATAAGAAAAAGCCTTAGGAAAATGTAATCTGAGCATCACATTTTCACTAAGGCTTTTTAATTATTTACTTATCATCATCAACATCAAAGAGCTTCAACTCTTCTACATCATTCTTACCTGACTTATCATCTCCATAAGAGACTGTGTCAGTTGATGTATCAAGTTCCGCGTAGCTGTCATCTTCGTCTGATTCGTACCCTTCAATTACTTTTTCAGTGTATTCATCAAGGTCAACACCATCCTTTGACGCCATGTTAAACACCTTCTTCACTTTCGCAAGCTTAGAGCAAAGAACAATAGTAATCACTATAAATACCGCTATTATCAGTCCAAGTATTAATACTATCATCAGCCAGAATCTGCTGTTTCCTGATGTTTTTCCATTATCAGCCTTAACATCAGCATTAGCAGTGTTAGATTTCACAACAGAATACGCCTGAATCGAGCCATCACTTACCCTGTATCTGAACCATCCCTTCTCTCCAAGAGAACTTACTCCATAGAACAGGCAGTACTGTCTGTCAGCGTCCATAAGTACCTGCACTTCTTTACCATTCATGGTAAACCTTGTAAGTGCATAACCTGCCGGCTTATCTAACGAGTTCGTTATAGGCAGAACAACATATGTTATCTCTGGTTCTGCAACAGTATTGTATGGTGAAAATGTTTTCGCAGTCTCATCATAGATGTAGAACCCGCCTTTTCCATCTTCACTTTCAAGATACATAAGGATAAGACCTGTCTTTATGCCTTTAACCGCATTTATCTTCTGACCATTATAATCATAGTCAATCTCCTGATATCCATCTGGAATTGTGATTCCTGAATAATCCTTTACAACAGAATACTTCCTGCCATCTATCGTCACAGTTCCATCATTATTAACCGCCTGTGATGCATCTTCTGTAACAGCTTCTGTCTTTGACTCAGCCTCTGTTGTTGCTTCCTGACCATCCTCAAGTCTTGTTGTATATATTATATATTTATTAACTGAACCATCTTCCGCAGTAACAGTAATTGTTGTTGTATTACTTCCCGGGTCCATTCTTCTTCCGCTTATGCTTATCTTGGCAGCACTGTCATTAGCGGCAGCACTTACAACTAGCTCTGTAACATCAGCATCAACAGTTGCATTGTATGTTGTCCTGTCTGGTGAAAATGCTGGTGAAAGCGTTCCCGGACTTATCTGCAGGGACTTTAATGTGTTGTCTGAGGAATAGTTGGCTGGAGCTTTTGCAGTGACCTTTCCTGATGAGGAACTGCTGACTGTTGCAGGTTCTCCATTAACAGATATCTTTGCATCTCCTGCAACGCTAAGTGTTGTTGTTCCTGCAGCGATAATTTCAAATTTTTGTGAAATTGAAACTGTCGAATCACTAGTCATCTCAAGAGCGGAAAACATTACAACTCCGCTATTTGCTTTATCAACAGGTCGAATTATAGAATTATCATAAGAAACATTAATTGTCGCTCCATCTATGTCTTTATCAGCAGATATTGTAACTGTTACTGTAACTTCACTTCCAACTGTACCACTTGCCGAACTTATAGATACAGAAACCTGCTCATCAGCCTTTGCATAATATGCAGGAACTAATGATATACCCATTATAAATATTCCTATAAAGGCAATTAATCTTTTTATATTTTTCATAGTAATCCTTTCATATGTTACTTACTGATTCACATCTCCTAAACCTAGAATATATCTCTTTATAACAACAAAATCGAATAAATCTATTTCTCCATCTTTATTACAGTCTGCAGCCTTCCAATATATTCCGGATGGTTCTGAAATTCCCAATATAGACCTTTTAACAACTACAAAGTCAAACAAATCAACTTCTCCGTCACCATTAGCATCCCCATATAAAACAATCTCATATCTGCTGACCTCTTCGCCAGAAGAATTATATGTTATAAGAATATCTCCAGTACCGACTAATCCATCCTTCTCATTGCCATTCTTATTAAGTATCTTAGAATAAGCACCATTATAATTATCAATCTTATCAAGCACATCTTGGACATAACCTGATACAGTTAAACCACTTATGTATTTTTCATCCTCATCAACAGATAATGTTGTTGAAAATCCCGGATAAGCAACATCCGGTTCTGGATCTGGTGTTGGTTCTGGATCCGGTTCCGGTGTTGGATCGGGTTCTTTATCCTGTCTTACAACAGTTATAGTATAGTCCTGATTATCGCCATTAGCTGCCATTACAGTAATCGTAATATCATTACTTCCAACTGAAAGATCATGATATCCCAGTCCGCTTACATCTGCTGAAGAATCAAGTGTTGAACCTCCAACATATACAGATGAAGTATCATAATCAACAATAAGACTATATTCTGTTTTATACAGGCTGAATGTCGGAGTCAATGAATAACCATCAACATATAAGTCAGATAATCTGTTATTAGGGCTGCCGTCTCCTGTTGGAATTTCACATACATTTTCAGGCATATTCTCATACACTGGTATTCTGAATATAAACGCAATATTGTTCTTATTACTGTCGCTATACCCCTGTGCGCTCTTAACTGATTCACTTCTTGGAGCAAGTACATTGGTCATATACTGATGACCTCTTCCAGTCATATCAAACTTTTCATAATAAAGAGTATTCTGACCTCTGTTTATATAACTTTTTCCAAGATATATTGCTCCACCAATAATAGATTTCATTCTTGTATTCCAAGGTCTTAATGTAGATGAATCTGGATAAGAAGCATATTTAAGTCCATTCTGGACTGCTGTCAATCCTCCACTAGCATATGCCCCTATATTGTAATAATTATAATAACCCCAGTAGTAGCCAGACTGTGTTCCTGATATGCTGCTTCCATATCCACTGTTA
>ERZ779829.879-NODE-879-length-12331-cov-3.705116_pt1 | contig 12331 bp, 9 predicted proteins | sample MGYA00511562_ERZ779829 | MGnify/ENA primary metagenome ERZ779829 (study PRJEB29588, sample SAMEA2151677) | human gut metagenome | biome: human gut; feature: human-associated habitat; material: faeces | place: Denmark | collected 2008/2010 ... | reverse complement strand
GGCAGTAAGGCGTTCTGTACCGAGCCTACGACTTGCCCGAAGTGGCGACATCATAGACTTGGGTATTCTTATCTATCGTACCAATGATATATCCCGTGTACTGAAACTGATAGAAAACGCCACTCCGGGAGTACCTGTCAAGGCAAGAACGTTCCTGCCCTCTTCTGAGGAAAGGAATGAAACCTTGCGGAACATCCAAATCGGTACGCTGACTTCGGTAGCCTTGAAGTCCTATCTGGCTTCACGGGGCATTGATATGGAAATCGGAATCAGGGAATGCAGGGAAATACACTATACCTGCCGTGGAAGAGCCTACTTCGCTATCGGTTTTCCTAATATAGCCGGTGGATATGAAATGCGCAGTCCGTACTACAAAGGGTGCATTGCACCTAAAGACATATCAGTGACCAACACCACAAAGACCACTTTGGCATGTTGCCTGTTTGAAGGCTTTATGGACTTTCTTTCTTATTTGACACTAGTAAAACAAGGAAAGTTGCTACCTCCATGCAGACAGCCGGATTTAATTGTGCTGAACTCGGTGAACAACCTGTCCAAAACTCTGTCCCGCTTGAAAGCATACAAGAAAATCTATTGCTTCCTCGACAATGACGATGCCGGACGAAAGGCGGTGGATCTGCTTCGGGAAATGAATACGGCTACGGTATATAATATGATGGAGGCGTTTTCTTATTATAAGGATGTCAATGACCTGTTGCGCGATAAGAAAAGGATGCCGTGAATTGACTTTAAACAAAAGAATCATATCCTACACAAGTTTATGTGCTGGATATTTTGTATTTTTGCCTAACAATTAGAACAATGGAACAAGAACGATTTAAAGAAATACTGGAAATAGGAGAAACCATTCGGGTGGAGTTTAAACGCTGTGGAAATGGCATTGAAAGCGATACCTATGAAACGGTATGCTCTTTTCTCAACCGTTTTGGCGGTGATATATTTTTAGGCGTGACGGATTCCGGTCGTGTTGTCGGCGTACCTGAAAATTCCGTATCTTCAATGATTAAGAATTTTATCAGTTGTGTCAGCAATTCGGATTTGATAACTCCTACTGTTTATTTGGAGCCCAGACCGCTTCTCTATGAGGGTAAAACCGTGATACACATTCATGTCAATCCAAGTGCAGAAGTCCATTCCTATAAAAAGGAGATATTCGACCGGGTGGATGATGCGGACGTACACGTGACCAGCACCTCACAAATAGCGATGATGTATATCCGTAAGCAAAGTATCTTTACAGAACGGAAGGTATTTCCATATATAAAAGTGGAAGATTTGCGACTCGACCTTTTGCCGACTATCAGACAAATGGCTGCTAATTCCGCTAACGGTCGGCATATTTGGCAAAAGACGGATGATATGGAGTTGTTACGCTCTGCCGGTCTGTTCGGTACGAATCATGAGACAGGAAAGCATGGACTGAATCTTGCAGCTGTATTACTGTTAGGTCGTGACGACGTTATAAAAGATGTGGCACCGGCTTATGAAACGGATGCTTTGCTTCGCCGAATCAATATAGACCGGTATGACGACAGGGAGATTGTATGTACCAACCTTGTGGAAAGCTACGACCTGTTGATGGAATTTGCCCAAAAACATTTGCCGGATCCGTTTTATCTTGAAAATGAACAACGGATAAGCCTGCGTGGAGTAATATGCAGGGAAATGGTATCAAACATACTCATCCACAGAGAATTTTCAAGTTCTTATCCTGCCAAATTCGTTATCGAGAATAACCGTATATACACGGAAAATGCTAACCGTGCCTCGTGGTCGGGTGAGATAACCCTAGAAAATTTTGAACCGAATCCCAAAAATCCAATCATCGCCTCCTTTTTCCGCAATATCGGATTGGCCGACAAACTCGGTTCCGGTGTGCGTAATATTTTCAAATACGCCAAGTATTATCAAGGTGGGCATCCCCATTTTTTTGAACAAGATGTTTTCCGTACAAGTGTTGAGTTTGAAAGTGAGACTATAAAAGTGGCAGATGCGACTATAAATGCGACTATAAGTGATACTGATGCGACTATAAACGCGACTATAAGTGAAGAGGATTTGCAGATGTTGAGACTTATTCAAGCCAAGCCTGACATCACCTATACGGAATTGTCCGAACAGTTGAATTTGCATCGTGCTACGGTTGCCAGACGTATCAAGAGCCTTGCGGAAAAAAGAGTTATATCGAGAATCGGTGCCAGAAAAACAGGTGCATGGAAAATTAATATATCTTTATAAGACAGAAACATAAGTAACCAAGAAACAAACTATCCCAATATTTTCGGGAAAAAGAGAATACCGCACTGACAAAATCCTGTTGATATGGTATTTTCTATTGCTTATTGATAACCAAATTAAGAATGAGAATTTAGGAGATTGTTAGTCAAATCATTTATAACTATGATATTTGGATGTTCTTCGCAAAAAAATGTATCTTTGTTATGGCAATTATGATTTATTCTTTTAGGAAGGAAATGGAATGAATTGACCAACTTGCAGTTATCTATTTTCACCTAAAATAAGAATAAAATGGATTTCGATAAAGATAAACTAATTTTAACACTAAAGAATGTTTAAGTTAATAGCAGTCAAACCACTAAAAGGATGTCGTGACTCAGTCTGTAAATGTCTGAAAACAGGAAAAATGTACTATTTTTGCAATGATTATTACATTACAGAAAATGGCATATGTTTGCGTGACGAGTACGTAAAACCGTTACCCAATGATTTCTTCTCGCTAGACACTAATTCCAAATTGCAAATAAATATTTCTGCTGTGGTTGGAATGAACGGTGACGGTAAGAGTACCCTAATAGAATTAGTAATGCGTTTAATTAACAATTGTGCAAAGCACTATAGATTAACAGACAAAGATAACTTATTGCGGATAGATGGAGTGAAGGCTGAATTGTATTATCTGCTTGATGACGCAGTTTACTGTATAAGAGAAGTTGAGGAAAACAATTATACAAGCCTATTGAAATATGCAGATGTGAGTGATTCTAATGCCCGACAATGGAATAAACAGATGACTCCGGTCAAGAGTGTTAGTAAAATGAATGAACTATTTTATACCATTGTATCGAACTACTCTCATTACGCATACAATACAAAAGATTTTAGGGCTGAATGGAATGACAACATACAATCGCAAGAAGAAAGCGAGAAATGCTGGTTGCATTATTTGTTCCATAAAAATGATGGTTATAGGACACCCATAACGATTCATCCTTACAGATACGAAGGTAATATAAATATCAATAGGGAAATCGAGTTAACAATGCAAAGACTAATGGCTTTGTACATCCAAGAACCTAATCTTAGGGAGAATGACCATTCGTTCAGAAGAATAGGTGATAAAGATGCTGAAATTTTGCAGTTGACAGATTTGGGATATTCAAAACTTCAGGAGGTAACCATTGTTCAATACTTTAAAGATAACAAATCCAATTCATCATTATCAGGATGTATCAACCAAATAGAAGAAGTTATCAAGAAGTATGATGATATGGTTGTAGAAAATCTACATGACAATACGCTGGAGATAATAGAAAATTGTCTTGACTTACTGACTGGCGAGAAAGAACCATCATATAAAAAGTTTCTAAATCATTGTTATGAATGGATTGGCAAGAGACGTAGTATGTATTCAAGCAAAAGTGACTTGAGGCAGTTGTTGAATGCCCTAATGAAATATGTAAATAATGTAAACGACAGTCTACCATTTAATAGATTTGCTAAAAAATATAAGAGATATGACAAACTTAATATTAGGCAATTGACAAGACTCAGATTACTCTACGAGACTATGAAAAGTTGGAATTTTTCAACTAATATTTTCATGGTAGAATATGAAAAGTTAACCGACATTGAACGTTGCCAGCACTATATAGTTTATAAAACAATAAATATCTGTGCAGTCTATCCCGAATATCGCGACTATCTTGATAAAAAAGATAATGGATGGAATAATACTGGACTAGTATTCAATACTTCTGTTATCACTGAAGTAGTAGAACAAATCAAGATAGATACGACACACGTTACCTTAAAGTTACGTCAATGTTTGAATTTTATTGATCAACGACAAAAAGAAGATTGTAATATTTTCGAATTTCTTTCTGATGCAAATTTGCAGTATAAATTAGGAAATGATTTTAAAGGCTGTTTATTAGTGAGATTCGATAATTTAAAATCGTATTATAAAAAAAGCCCTTTCCCATTAGACTTGTTACCGCCACCTATTTATAAAACAGATATTCTATATCAGTCAGAACGCTATGAGAACACCTATATCCCATATAAGTATCTGAGTTCTGGAGAGAAGCAGTTATTGAATAATTTTGGTGCACTAATTTATCATCTAAGGAACTTGGATTCTGTAACAGACAATAAAAGACTATACGAGAATATCAATGTTTTTTTTGAAGAAATAGAATTATATTTTCATCCAGAATATCAGAGGATAGTGGTGAAAATGTTAGTGGAAAAGTTACATGCGATAGATTTCCACCATATCAAAAGGATTAACATTACGTTTGTTACACATTCTCCATTTATCTTATCGGACATTCCCCTGTGTAATGTATTATTTCTAAAGGGAGGTAAACCAGTAACGGAAAAGATGCAAGAGAACACGTTCGGAGCCAATATCCACGGAATGTTAAGGAATGGCTTCTTCCTACCGTCACTACCAATCGGGGAGTTTGCTCACGATAAGATTAACAGACTTTTTGAAAGGCTTAATGGTTACAAACTAGATTCAAGAAGTCAAAAACAAAAAGAATGGTTCTATTCTAACATTATGAGAATAGGAGAACCATATCTAAGAGAGCAGTTAATGAAATTATATAATATGCATTATCCAACTTACGACAATGATAGATATTAAACGAAGTCGATATGTAAATCAAATTGCAGAAGAATGGCTTGATATGGTAAAAAAGTTCTTTAATGATTCTTGTCGTCCTTATATCGAGTTGTCATTAAGAAAGAGGCGATATTTCAATTCATACGCCCAAAAGTTAAAGTATGAATGTTTGCGTGTGGTGTTTGATTATGCCAAGGATAGAAGGCTTAAAAAAGCATATATGGCAAAACTTGACTATTGGTGGAAACACATTGATGGCATCATATTAGCGAATCCCAATGTTATGGACACACAAATAAAAAAATGGAAGAAGAAAAAAATTGGGGATATTATGTTATTGAAAGTACTATCACCTGTACTCGTGAGCTATTATGACAATGTATCAAAAAAATATGGCCGAGATTTAGTCGACAAATTAAATATCAAGACATGCCCGTATTGTAATCGGCAATTTATATATACTTTCAATGGAAGAGCACCAGAACGTCCAGAACTGGATCATTTTTATCCGAAAGCTGATTATCCACTTTTCTGTTTGTCATTCTACAATCTTATTCCAGCCTGTCATTCTTGCAACCATGTAAAATCTGAAGAGGAAATAGGTATAAATCCTTATTATAGAGCTTTTAAAAGAAAATTTGTTATAACGGATAAATCAGGGAATATATTAACAAAATCCCAAATTTACAAACTGACAGAGAAAGAAATCAGATTGAATTTTAATGGTAATGATGTTGCAGAAGAAGCGAATGTGAGTGTATTAGGACTAAAAAATGTATATAATAAGCATACTGATTATGTAAAAGAACTGATAGACAAATCTATGGCTTACGATGCTAATGCCAGGAAAGCCTTGGTAGAAAGTTTTCAAGGTACAGGATATCATCCACGTCAGGTGTATGATTTTGTATGGGGCAGGCATTTAATGGAAGCTGAATACGAGGATAGACCTCTTTCAAAGCTAACAAAAGATATTTTGGATTTGTTGGATATTAGAAGGAGGTAAACGTAAAATAGGAAATATTATTATGAAAGGGAAGCAAATAAAAACAAATCCCTGTCGGTCGCACAAATGATAGTCTACTGGGATGGTTGAATTATAAATCAGGCAGATAGCAATATGGGCATAATCAATGCTACGGTTGCCATCTGGTCATCGTCGGTTACAAGGGTGATAACACCTGCACGTTCTTGCGTGCTTAACTGGAACTGTACCTCTTTGGTGGTGATATTTTCCAGCGTTTGTTTCAAAAACTCCGCTTTGAAGCTGATGCGCAAATTGCCGCCTTGATAGGCACAAAATACCATTTCCTCGGCATGGGTGGAATAATCAATATCCTTTCCTGAAAGCACCAACGACAATCCCGAAAAGTTCATGACCACCTCGCAACGTGCCTTATCCGCAAATACGCTTACCCGTCTGACGGCCGCCAACAGTTCGTTTTTGTCGAGAATGGCGGTTTTGTCGCTGTCTGTGGGGATAATGGCATTGTAGTTGGGGTATTTTCCCTCTATCAACCGTGTGCGGAAATAGTCTGTTTCTGTTTGGAAAGCCACTTCACGTTCAGTAATGAATACCTGTACTTTCTCGTCCGACTTGCTTGTCATGCTGCGCACAATCTTTGCTGCTCTTGAATGTAGCAGGAAACTGTACTCTTGTCCGTCATTCTCTACCTTGTAAGTGTTCCGTACTAACATGGAGCCATTGGTCGTGGCACATTGCAATTCATCACCTTTCTTGGTAAAATAGATGCCGGAAAATATAGGGCGAAGGTCATCGTTGCCAACGGCATATAAAGACTTGCCGATACTATCATTCAAGACAGATGCCTCGATAGTGACCTGTACGCTTTTCCCCATTGTGCCGGGAAGGGCGTAATCTTTTGCCGGAAATCCCACCATGTCGAACTGACCGTTGTTGTAGCGGATAACTACCGACAAATTTTCCTCGTCCGCTTCAAAAGTGACAGGCTGGTCGCCTAAGTTTTTCAACGAATCAAGCAGAAAACTCGCTGTGACACATAAACTTCCATTGTGCTCGTTGGCTCTGTCCATATCCATGACAGGGAGCGTACTGCATCGGCTGCAATCCATGTCGGATGCTGTTATTCTCAGCACACCGTCTTTGAGTTCCAACAGGAACGTAGAATAGATAGGCAATGCCACTTTACTGTTCATTACTTTTGCCAAGGCAACTAACTTGGCGTTCCATTCTGCTGCTAAAATAGTAAATCTCATATCGGATTTGATTTGTTTCCCTATCGTCGGGAGCCTTTGCCCCTTATTGTGAGGAAGTTATTTATGGTGCTCCGACCTAGCAGGTGCGTATGGCACAAACTTTTTGGTTGAAATATGCTTTTTACGCGTGTGGAAAAAGGAAGATTTCAATCATCGGGGCACTCACTATCTGAAAATCCGCCGCTTCCTGCCCCAAAAGTTTGGGTCAATCAAAGCAAACCTGCCAGAACTTTGCGCCGGAAATATCTCCGCCCAATGAGGGCATGGGTATATACGATTCACACCCTCTTGCATATAAATGGTAGAGAGTGGAATGCCTGTAAGCGTGATGTCGGAGTATGATTGACAGTCTGATTTTCCGTCGCAATCATAAACCCGGTTAAAAAAGGAGGTTTTGTTGCTTTGTCTTTCATCGTGTACCTCTATTTCATTATTCCTTTGCGGCATCAATCGAACAATCAACGCATAAACACAATACGAAATGAGTCCATTTTTGACATTTGCCATTTGCCTGAGCATCGCCTACCTCCTTTACTACGGTGCCAACATCGGCAAGGATTTATACGCTACCGGAAAGCAACTTACTTCCAACGAGGAAGTGTTTGAGATTGAAGACGTTCCAGTTGAAACCGCCGTTTCTGTGAATGAACAGGGAGACGGCTTTTTTATTGGCGATGCTGAACCGGAAGAAACTGCGGAAGTGCTTGACCCGGAAAAGGAAAGCGAAAAGAAAGAAACTGCCGAGACAGAGAGACGCATCGCTTCGCTGCAAGAGAACCTGGACAAAGCGGATGTAGTGAGCGAATACGGCATCACAGCCCCGGAACTCCATGAATTGCTGGAAGGCAAGAAAACTTCGCTGTTCAAACCAGAAATCAATGTCATCCGAAATGTATTGTAAGAAGATTATCCGCCATAACCTACCGGTGTTGTGCCTTCTTTCGGCACAGTCCGTTTCCGCCAAATGCGGCGGCGTAGATTACAGTTGGGGAGCCGATGCGCTGGCACTGATGCACGACTATGTAGTGACCATGATGCTGTATGTGCTATATCTGACCTATGCCATTGCCGCCCTTGTCACCATTTACGCCAGCCTGCAAATCTTCATCAAGATGAATGCCGGTGAGGAAGGTATAGTCAAGGAGATACTCATGGTTGTGGGAGCCTGTATGTTCATGATCGGAGCCTCTATCGTATTTCCGGCTTTCTTTGGATATCAAGTATAGAAAACACTCATCTGCGCAGAGAGTAGCATAATGTCTAATTAAAAACAAAAAAACGAATGTTGCAAAAAATCAAGAAAATGATGAAGGGCATCTGCTCTTCAGAAAGAATCAAGATGCTTTCACTTATGTTGCTGGTCGGAACGGTGACCGCCTTCGCCCAGAATGCGGCCGGTGATTACTCCGCCGGAACGACTGCCCTCGGCACGGTGACGGACGAAATCGCCAAGTACGTGCCGTATGTGGTGAAACTGTGTTACGCCATTGCCGGTGTTGTGGCTATCGTAGGCGCTATCTCGGTGTACATCGCCATGAGTGCGTCCGTAATGGTTGCATGATAAATACCTCTTTAGCAAGAGGATAGGTCAGGGTTCAAGTGACCTACTTCCACCCAAATAAGCCCGAGGGGAAACCTAAAGGTGAAAATAGCACTTTGGGAAAGCAATAAGTCAGTCAAAAGCCAGACTGCGACTGAATTGCGAGGGAGAAAGACAGATATGAGGATAAAGTCCATACTGATTGAACGATAGCCCAGCGACAAAAGATGTAGCTGCGACGGAAGGCTTTTACAAACGTCGCATTGTGGCACTTAGACAACGTCATTGGTGTTATAGCAAAGAACCAGCCACAACGCAACCGCAGTAAGCGGAGAAAAGGGCGGAAGTCGTATCCGACAATCTGTCGTGCTAATAGTTATCATGCAGCTAAACGGAGATTACCTAAGTTGGAAAGCCATGAAAGTGGCTATGAGCTTTGGCTTTGAATATCCAATATGGTAACGGAGTTCCCATAGTAGTCCGAGCAAGGTAATGCCTTGTACATGGCGAAGGGGAACAGTTAGTAATGTTTTAATACAAATTTTGAAAACGTGTAAGACGTATGGAAAAATCAGAAAGAGTATTAAAAGCTCTAAGTGACCACAGTCAAAGTTCGGATTATAAGTACGAGCGACTGTATCGGTATCTGTTCAGTGAAGAGATGTTCGCTGTAGCCTACCAACGCATCTATGCGAAGCAAGGCAACATGACACCCGGAACTGACGGCAAGACCATCGATGAGATGAGTCTTGAAAGGATTGAAAGATTGATTGTGTCCTTAAAGGACGAAAGTTACCAACCCCACCCTGCACGCAGAGTGTACATACCGAAGAAGAACGGCAAGAAACGTCCGCTCGGTATTCCCTCATTCGAGGACAAATTGGTGCAGGAGGTAGTTAGACTGCTGCTTGAAGCCATTTATGAAGGTCATTTTGAAGGCACTTCACATGGTTTCCGACCGCACCGAAGCTGCCACACGGCATTGGGTATGATACAGAAGTCTTTTGCGGGAGCAAAGTGGTTTATCGAGGGAGACATCAAAGGCTTCTTTGACAACATAGACCACAACGTACTGATTAGCATTCTTCGTGAACGCATATCAGACGAACGCTTCCTAAGACTTATCCGTAAATTCTTCAATGCAGGGTATGTGGAGGACTGGAAGTACAACAAGACGTACTCAGGAACTCCGCAAGGTGGAATAATCAGCCCCATATTGGCTAACATCTACCTTGACAAGTTCGACAAGTATATCAAGGAGTACGCAGCCAAATTCCGCAAAGGTGACAGACGCAGCATCAATCCCGAATACTGGCGTTTGAACAATAAGAAGAACAGGCTGAAACAGAAGTTGCAGAAAACATCCGATGAGCAGATGCGGAAAAACTATCTGTATGAAATTGCCCAACTGAGCAAACAGATGCTGTCCACTCCTCACAAGGATGCAATGGATGCGGACTTTAGAAGATTGCAGTATGTAAGATACGCGGACGATTTCCTTATATCGGTTATCGGAAGCAAGTCTGAATGCGAGACCATCAAAGCGGACATCACCCAATTCATGAGAGAACAACTCAAACTTGAATTGTCCGATGAGAAAACTTTGATAACACACGCACAAGACAAGGCGAAATTTCTTGGATATGAAATCTTCATCAGAAAGTCAGATGCAGTGAAAAGGAACAGGGACGGAGTACTCAAAAGAGACTTCAACGGCGCAGTGGTGTTAACCCTTAACTCGGCTGTGATACAAAAGAAGCTCACTGAATACAACGCTTTGGAGGTCAGAAACATTGACGGCAAAGACATTTGGTGGTCAAAGCCTCGCAGATATATGACTCCAATGAAGCCCGAAGATATTCTTGCCCAATACAATGCGGAAATCAGAGGACTTTACAACTACTATTCACTTGCCGCAAACGTGTCCAAAGAATGTGCATCTTTCGCCTTCATTATGAAGATGAGTATGTTCAAGACACTTGGCTGGAAACTGAACACTTCCGCAAGGAAAGTTCGCCAGAAGTATCAGAAGGACAAGGACTTTGTCATTCCGTACAACGATGCCAAGGGAAAGCAGAAGTACAGAGTCTTCTACAATGAGGGTTTCAAAAAGAGAAATGCGCAGTTCGATGTTGACTATGACAAACTGCCACAGACCATGTATGTGCCATATCCGAGCCTTGTGGAAAGGTTGAAGGATGGACGGTGTGAACTTTGTGGTAAGGATGGGAAAGTAGTCATGCACCATGTGAGGACACTCACCAAGCTGAAAGGCAATAATGAGTGGGAGAAACTGATGCTCCAAAGACATCGCAAGACACTTGTTGTCTGCGAGGACTGCAACTCAATGATTCAGAACTATGGTAAAGAGTAATGTTACTAATGGAAAGCCGTATACATGGAGACATGTAAGTACGGTTTGGGGGCGAGTACTCGGAAACCGCCCACCGCAAGGTGGGTATGGCGCTGGGTGCTTAGCCCACACAACGAGGAACAGGACGTGAAGAAGAAAATCATGATGGTCGTGGGCGCATGTATTTTCTTAATCGCTGCCGCACAAGCACTTCCGATGTTCTTCGGTATCGGCGCATAAACCTTCCGCACGATGAAAGGCAAGGACGAACGCTACCCTGACTACCCGCTGTTCAAAGGTCTTCAACGGCCTTTGGAGTTCATGGGCATCCAGGGACGCTATATCTACTGGGCGGCAGGCGTTGCCGGCGGAGCCATCGTCGGCTTTATCATCGCCTACTGTCTCGCAGGGTTCGTGGTCGGACTGGTCGTGCTGGTTGCGGTCGTCTCGACGGGTATCGCCCTTATCATGCTCAAACAGCGGAAAGGGCTGCATACCAAGAAAGACGGGCGCGGGGTGTATATCTACGCCCACTCGAAGAAGCTGTGAGAAGAAAAGAAAAACCATCACGGGCAACGTGTGGTCTTGTTGAATGTTGAACGCGGGCCGGCCGCCTGAAATCCGGGCGGCCCGGCCTTTTTTATCGTATTTTAAGATGACTTTGTACATCATTCTACTTTTTATCGCCTTGTGTGCCGGCATGGCCCTGTCGGTCTATGCGTTCGGTACCGGAGGCAAGCGCAAGCGTATCTTTCAGGACATCTATTTTTCCGTGGAAGAGACGAACGGCGTGGGCGTGCTCTATACCAAGACGGGCGAATATTCTGCTATCCTGAAAATAGAGAACCCCGTGCAAAAATACTGCGCGAACATTGACAGCTACTATGAGTTCACGCACCTTTTCACCGCCCTCGCACAGACGCTCGGCGAAGGATATGCCCTGCACAAACAGGACATCTTCGTCAGGAAACAGTTCGAGAACGAGACGGGCGACAAACACGAGTTCCTCTCGTCGGCCTACTTCCGTTACTTCAAGGGGCGCAACTACACGGACAGCGTGTGTTACCTGACTATCACACAGGAGGCGAAGAAGAGCCGACTGTTCTCGTTCGACAACAAGAAGTGGCGCGATTTTCTGGTCAAGATCCGCAAAGTGCATGACCAGCTGCACGATGCCGGGGTACAGGCCAAGTTCCTGAACAAAGCCGAGGCGAGCGAATACGTGGACCGCTATTTCGCCATGAACTTCAAGGACCGGATCGTGTCGATGACCAACTTCAAGGCAGACGACGAGACAGTCTCGATGGGC
>ERZ779829.869-NODE-869-length-12434-cov-5.295743_pt1 | contig 12434 bp, 9 predicted proteins | sample MGYA00511562_ERZ779829 | MGnify/ENA primary metagenome ERZ779829 (study PRJEB29588, sample SAMEA2151677) | human gut metagenome | biome: human gut; feature: human-associated habitat; material: faeces | place: Denmark | collected 2008/2010 ... | reverse complement strand
TTTGATATTCATAATTGGGTGCGTTTGAAATTCTACACCCAAATATACACCCAATATTCGGAATAGCAAAAGGCATTTAGAAAGATTTAGATTTACCCTATACTTTGGATAGTATATGATTATCAGTGATTTGCAATTTTATGATATTTCTTGAAAGTATAGGTTCAAGAGCCTGTCTCTCCGCTGAACTAACTGGATAATGAATAGGTAAGTCTCATAAATTCAACGATTTGTGGGACTTTTTTTATTCCATTATCTCTGCCCTATCGGATATTATTTAGCCCTTTATAGAATAAGAATTTATACTTTAGTTTTGACTGAACTTCAGTATATATGTGCAATTTTAGAACAAATAATCTAAAAATGATTTTCTTTTGTAACTTAGCATAATATTTAAAACAAATATGGTAAAAGCTACAAAAGATAATAGGCCTTTTTCAAGTGGTGTGTTTGATTTAGAGGAGTTCAATATTTATACAAAGGTAATTGATTTGCCTCTTGACGGGATTCCGACATATCTAGAAGAAGGGATAAATGGAGTTTGTACCGGAGGCTCTGCTCTTTTTAATGTGTTTTCTAATAAACGCAGGGTTGTGAAGAATGATTTGATAACTATTTTTCCTTATCAGTTGGCAAGTATAACCGAAATCAGTACAGACTTTGCCGTTATTTTCTTTAAAGTACCAAAGAAATTGTTTATGGATACCATTAATGGGCTGGGTAGGCTTACACTTGACTATTTTTTCTATATGAGGAAATATTATAGCTCTCCGCTCAGTGAAGAAGAGTATAAGCGCTTTGTTCATTTCTGTCATATATTGTCATACCGTGTAGATTTATCTTGTGCCTTTCTTAGGAGGGAATCGGTGATGTATTTATTGAGGGTTTATTATTGGGACTTGTATGTGGGCTATAAGAGTAACCCCAAGGCTATGGCTTCCGTGAAGTTTGTACGTAAAGAGAAGCAGGTTTTTGAATTCTTTTATTTGGTTATAGAGTATCATACTATAAGTCGTGATGTGGCATTTTATGCAGATAAGATGTGTATCTCACCTAAATATCTGACAATGTTAATAACAGATAATACTGGTCGTTCGGCTAAAGAGTGGATTGTGGAATATACCATACTTGAGATAAAAGTCTTATTGAAAGACTCCAATCTTGAAATAAAGGAAGTGGTTTCACGAACTAATTTTCAATCGAATTCTACGATGACACGTTTTTTTCGTAAGCATACAGGCACTACTCCGTCAGAATACCGTGAGAGAATGTTTGTCTGATATTTGGATAATTTGTACTTATACCAAAAGGCAAGAAAGATATGAAAGAATATCTTAAAATAATAGATGAAATAATCGCTCTTGTGGGGTTACATTTAATTCCCAAATTTGTTAATCTATATCAAGGCCAGGTTGACATAAGATGTGAGGAAAATGATACTGGAGTCTTAATTAATATTATTGTGTCTTTACCAGATAAAAATGAACTGCAGGCTTTGCAAAATCAAGTTGGTATGGACTCACTACAAGCCAAACAGATCTTAGAAGGAATATTAAAATTGGAGAAAATGGATTCATGCAAACCATTGGAAAACAGACAACTGGAATTGAAACGAATTTGGCTTAACAAGCTTGTTTCAGTGTTGGAAGAGCATATGGAAAATACAGAGTTTAATGTTGCTATGCTCTGTCAACTGTTGGGAATGAATCGAAAACTGTTGTATCGAAAGATTAAACAGTTGACGGGGGTTACTCCAGTAAGCCTTATTCGGCGTGTTAGGATGATAAGAGCCGCTACACTTTTATTACAAGGCAGATTCACTGTATCGGAAGTAATGTATATGGTAGGCTATTCCAATCCTTCTTATTTTTCCAGGTGTTTCATGGCAGAATATAATATTTCTCCAAGTCAATATGCAATAATTCAAAAAAAAACAGGTGGAGCGTCCGAATAAGGGGGCACTCCACACATGATTCATTGTCTTTTGTTCTGTTATTTTTTATACCAATCCTTACAGTCATTTCCCATTGATTTTGCCCATGTAGCAAAACCGGGATATTGGCTGTCAATTCTGTTCCTTTCTGTTACCGGGGTAAACCCTAGCATCGGTATATCGATAGCAAATGGATATGCTCCTTTACGGTCGATATAGTAAGCATCATCATTGCTGCCAATCAATGACTGATTGGCATAAGCTGTAGCTTTGTGTTTGGGCAGATGAACCTCTGTGCGATTCTGTTCTCCTTGTGAATATTTTACGATGATGTATGGATTATAGGACAATAGCTGATTCTTTAGGAAAGAACCGTTGAATTCTCTGGTGACTACATATTTATTGCCTATATTCTGTTTGGCATTGGACATTACGATAATGGACGAAGTCTCTTTTTCCAATATTGCACCTTCCGGCAAAGTGATTTTATCGCCAATTTGTGCTGCATCTATCTGATAGGCAAATGCGTTAACATATGTAGCGCCATCATGTACCGGAGTGAATTCGTCAACGATCTTCGTTACTATATTCTTTTTGTCGAAATAGACTTTGCGTTCGTATTCTACAATTACGTCATTCATGTCATAATCGCCACCGGAAGGCCAAATATCTTCGAATGCCAGTGTGCCGGTAACATTTTCATCTTCATCGGGTTTGGGTTCTTCTTTATCACCTTCATCGGGAATAGACGGCCTTTCAGGATCGTCAATAGAACTTCCCGGAGTAGCATCTACATAAAATAAAAGGTCACAGTAGCTTTGATTTACACCATCTTCTGCTCCAAGAATCGTCTTGCCGCTTTTTTGGTCTTTAACAGAGACAAAGGCCGACATGTTGTTTTGGGGATTGGAAGTGCGAAGATTTGAATTGTATGGATTATATAAATCAGGCAATTTAAGATAATCTTCTAAATTATTTCCATAACCGTTCTTAAAACCGTCGGCATAAAGAAACCAGCCTACTGTATATCCTGCTGGGAATGTATCATGGGCTTGGCCGTCTTCATCGAAGTAAAGCAGACGAACTTTATTCCCGGATTCTAAAATCAATATTTGGCCGCCATACCAGTCAAAAGACACATTGGGGAATATAATGTATTTCCTCACTTGGTCTACATCGACGGACGTTCCGGTTTTATAAAAATAATATCCGAAAGTATTGTTATAACTTGCACTTCGATTGAGAAAAATGAGATTCAATGCGGTGTTGTCCTCCTTTATCGAAATATTGATAGTTTTTCCATTACCAAGTAATTTTGAATTGTCTTGTCCTCCTTTATTGAAGAATGTTTTCATCCGGTCTGTCAAATCCAAAATACTTTCATTACCAATATTTTTTTCCTTTGTCATATATTGGCTGTTCAGCTGACCTCCTTCTCCCCAATAGCACAGTGAGTATAGATTTTGGGATTTGTTTACTAAATAAGGTACATCAGACGAAGCGCGAGTGACAGACTTTGTTTTAGGATTTGATTTTGCCGACATGTCAAAAATGACAGCATTGTCTTTAATTTCAAGTTCTATGCATCCCGGCAATCCCCATGTCGCAGTATATAAATAAACTTTATTAAGATAGGTAGGAAGCTGCATTTTTCCCTCATACTTACCGCTGTTGTCGGTATAGGTTTTGAACAAGGCTTCTATACCCTCTTTCTTTATCGGCGTACCTTCCACTGTTTCCATCGGATTTTCACCGTAAATTTCTATCAAAGGAATAAACCCGTAAATGTCATAGTTGACAGAAAGCCGGACATCACTGCGCATCTCAAAGCCGAAATATTTATCCGGGTCAGGAAGAGGTTCTTTTTCACGATTCGGGTCGTATACGTCTTTCTCCATACAACCTGTCATAAGGCCTGAAAGTGCAAGCACTAAAATGAAAGCCCCAATGCTAATTAAGCGGTTTTGTTTCATAAGATATAAAAATGTTATGTTAATTTTATTTGTATGTATTTTTGATTAGTTACTTGCTCTTTAAATACCCGATACATTTTATTATGCAAATTTAGTCTGTATTGCTCAAACTCATTGATACAAAATTGACAAAAGAATGATAGAAAAAGGACAGTTGATTTTTTTTGTATATCCATGTGATAGTTTGTCGGGAGTGTCTTTTTGTTCTTCCTTTATTGGATTTTACCCTCTTTTCAGTATATTTGCGCTCGGCGTTTTAAGAATATTATCTTTGAGCCGATTCCAATACTAAACTAGATAGAATTAATGGAGAAAATAAATGCAGTAATTACGGGAGTGGGAGGGTATGTTCCTGACTATATTCTGACCAATGAAGAAATATCCAAAATGGTAGATACGACAGATGAGTGGATAATGGGGCGTATCGGTATAAAGGAAAGACGTATCTTGCACGAAGAAGGATTGGGGACTTCGTTTATGGCCCGTAAAGCTGTAAAACAATTAATGCAACGTACAAAATCTAATCCTGATGATATTGATTTGGTGATTGTGGCCACTACAACGGCCGATTATCATTTTCCTTCAACAGCATCCATATTATGTGAGAGAGTAAAGCTTAAGAATGCTTTTGCTTTTGATATGCAGGCTGTTTGTAGTGGCTTTTTGTATGCATTGGAAACTGGAGCCAATTTTATCCGTTCGGGAAAATACAAGAAGGTCATTGTAGTAGGGGCTGATAAAATGTCGTCGGTGATTGATTATACCGATCGTGCCACTTGTCCGATTTTTGGTGACGGTGCTGCCGCTTTCATGCTGGAACCCACCCGGGAAGATATGGGAGTAATGGATGCCGTATTGAGAACAGACGGGAAAGGTCTGCCCTTTTTACATATCAAAGCAGGAGGTTCCGTATGTGCTCCATCTTACTATACACTGGACAATCGGATGCATTATATTTATCAGGAAGGACGTACAGTCTTTAAATATGCTGTGGCCAATATGGCGGATGCTTGTGAGGCGGTCATGGAGAGGAATCACTTGGCGAAGGAGGACATTGACTGGGTGATTCCCCATCAGGCAAACATGCGTATAATTACTGCAGTTTCGCAACGCTTGGGAGTATCTCCCGAAAAGGTAATGGTCAATATAGAACGGTATGGAAATACAAGTGCCGGCACGCTTCCGTTGTGTGTATGGGATTTCGAGGATAAGCTTAAAAAGGGGGATAAACTGATTTTTACAGCATTCGGAGCAGGATTTGCCTGGGGAGCTATTTACGTGAAGTGGGGATACGACGGAAAAGGTTGAGGCTCTCTGATAAGATTTAGGTTGTTTGTTTTTTTTCTGATACAACTTTTAGTATCTTTGCGAAACAGCAGTTTTTTATTGTGACAGAAAATTGCATGTGTTTTGTTAACCATATAGAAAACTAAAAACAATCAGCGTATTATGAACCAGGAATTATCCATGAGCCCCAATCTATTGGTGGCTGCCCTTCAAAAACCGGCTTCCGAATTTACGAAAGCAGACATTGTTTCCTATATAAAGGAGAACGACATTCGTATGGTGAACTTCATGTATCCTGCGGCAGACGGGAGACTGAAGACACTGAACTTTGTCATCAATAATGAAGCATACCTTGATGCCATACTTACATGTGGTGAACGCGTAGATGGTTCCAGCTTGTTTCCGTTTATAGAGGCCGGTAGCAGTGATTTGTATGTAGTGCCGCGTTTCCGGACCGCTTTTATAGACCCTTTTTCTGAATTGCCCACACTGTCAATGCTCTGTTCTTATTTCAATAAGGATGGTGAACCGCTGGAAAGTTCTCCGGAATATACCCTGCGTAAGGCATGTCAGGCATTCACTACGGTTACGGGGATGGAATTTCAGGCTATGGGAGAATTGGAATATTATGTCATTTCTGAAAATGACGGATTGTTCCCGGCTACCGACCAGCGTGGTTATCACGAATCGGCCCCTTATGCCAAGTTCAATGATTTCCGTACGGAATGTATGTCATATATTGCGCAGGCAGGCGGACAGATAAAGTATGGGCATTCTGAAGTCGGTAATTTTACGCTGGACGATAAGATTTATGAGCAGAATGAAATAGAATTCCTGCCGGTGCGTGCCGAGGAGGCTGCTGACCAACTGGTGATAGCAAAATGGGTTATTCGTAATCTGGCTAGCCAGTATGGATATAACATTACTTTTGCACCGAAAATCACGGCAGGAAAAGCCGGTTCCGGATTGCATATACATATGCGTATCATGAAGGACGGGCAGAACCAGATGCTGAAAGATGGGGCACTCTCTGAAACAGCCCGTAAGGCCATTGCGGGCATGATGAAGCTGGCTTCTTCCATTACAGCTTTCGGTAATACAAATCCTACTTCCTATTTTCGTCTGGTTCCTCATCAGGAAGCACCGACCAACATTTGCTGGGGCGACCGCAACCGTTCGGTATTGGTACGCGTTCCGTTGGGCTGGTCGGCAAAAACGGATATGTGCATGTTGGCAAATCCGTTGGAGACCCCAAGTCATTATGATACTACACAGAAACAGACGGTGGAAATGCGTTCGCCTGACGGTTCGGCCGATTTGTATCAATTGATTGCCGGACTTGCTGTAGCTTGCCGTTATGGATTTGAGATAGACGATGCTTTAGGAATTGCAGAAAAAACATATGTCAATGTAAATATCCACAAGAAAGAAAATGAAGATAAGTTGAAACAACTGGAACAGCTTCCTGACAGTTGTGCCGCTTCTGCCGATTGTTTGGAAAGACAGCGTGCTGTCTTTGAGCAATATCATGTGTTCAGTCCTGCAATGGTTGATGGGGTTATTTCCAAACTGCGTTCTTACGAGGATAGAACCTTGCGTGCAGAGATACAAGACAGTCCGGAGGAGATGCTGAAACTGGTCGAGAAGTATTTCCACTGCGGATAGGAGAAGAAATGAGGGCATAACTCGCCGCAGGTTACACAGATTGCTATAGAATTTCTGATAATCAAGAACTTTTATCTGTGTTAATCTGCGGTGATTGTGTATTTTGATACCTCTCCATTATTCCTTTGGCTTTGAATACTGGTTCTGCTTTTTGTATTTCCGATTCGAAGCCGAACCAATAACCATTTTGGGTATTGTCGTCAATGGGTAGAAAACATAAGCGGAGGCTTTCTTTGTAGTTTCCATAGATGACTTCCCAATATTCCGGTGGCATCTGGCGCTTGGTCTTGACTTTCTCTGCTGGTTTTTTCTTTAATGACATGCCTGCCTCTATCCAGGCAATGGTGACCATGATTTTATAGGCCGGATAATGCATACTGCAGAATTCATAGAGTACGAGGCCTCGCTTTTCCAGGCTCATGGGCTGGTCTATAAGATTTTTATCGATTAAAAATTCCAGAAAGCGACGTAGGAAGTCGTTGTCATCCAGAATCAGCTTGCGGGTGATGGCTTGCCAAGCAGTTGTGTTATAGAATCCATCCAGAAGACGTGACAGTTGCCGGGCTGTTTGAAGCTCGTTGACACTGATTTCATTTGTTTGAAGCACTTCATAAGGGGGGAGAGGAGAATATCGGATGCCTAGTTCTTCCGCCCTTCTTCTCATTTCTGTGCCGGGAAGTAACTTCAGGGATTCAAGCTGTATCTCGCCGGCATTGTATCCGGCAAGTGTACGCACATCTTCAAATATTTCGGATAGGCGGTATAGAGGCAAGCCGGCAATGAGGTCGGCGTGTGTTTCCATATTGGGTAGGGAACATAGGAAACGAAGACCTTGCAGTGAGTCCTCCAGGCTTCCCATCCGACGGCTTTTCTGGAGGACCGGTTCGCGCAGGCTTTGAATACCGGCCTCGAGATGGAGCAATCCTTTAGGTAGCTTTTTCAATTCATTTTTCAGCTCTTCGGATAATAGTGCAGGGTGTATTTCTAAGTGAAAGCATATGTCCGGGTTGAATTCCAGGAAAAGTTGCAGTAATTCTTTAGCACGGCGCGGATTATAATTAAAGGTCCGGTCGAGGACGCGTACGTTTTTTATTCCATGACTGTGGATAATTTGAAGGCGTTCACGGATACTTTCAATGGACAGTGTGCGCACCGGTTTTTCTTCACCGCTGACGCAGAATGCGCATGTGTTGAAACAGCCTCGGGTAGTCTCCAGTTGTACGAATGGTTTGCTCCAATTGAAGAAACTGCTGTTTTCCGGTGGTACGAGCCGGGAAAAGTTAAGTACACGGGCTATGCCGTTGTCTATATATTGCTTTTGAGGATTCATATAGCAGAGTCCCGGAATACTGTTCCATTTTTCCGGCTGGTTCCAGCAAGACAGCCATTGGGGGAATGCTTCTTCTCCCTCTCCCCTGAATACACAGTCGATGAAAGGGTTTTTATGCAGAAAGTCTTCATTGTTTCCTAAGAATTCAGGTCCACCCAAGATGAAGCAGCTATTGGGAAGCAATGCTTTTAATCTCGCTGTTATGTGCAACAGTTGTTCGTGGTTGAACAACCATGTCGTTGCGGCAATGATGTCGGGTTGGTGCCGGTATATTTCGTCGACAATCATTCCTACGTTTTCATTGATGGTGGCAGATACGATTTCCCATTTTACGGAATTGTTCTTTGCTATTTGTGCGTGCAGTGCAGGGAGTGCCAACGAAGAGTGTGCATACGAGCTATTGAGGTCTATCCAGAGAATTTTCATATTTGATTGAATTTCATCTTTGCAAAGATAACTGATTTTGCTTTTCGTATAAACAAAAAGGGTTATATTTGCATGTCGGAAATCGAAAATAGTAGAGTTATTGGTATAGAATGTTTTTTGAAAGATGAAATATTCTTTTTGTATTCTTATTTCTATAAGGTGATAACGGGTTGTCTTATCACTGGCTTGATAAAGTAAGGAAGGAAGTACTATTAAGTGTGATTGATACAGAATGCAAAATATCGGAATAAGTTTCCAGCTATTTTGAACATTTTGAGAAAGTAAACTCTTTTGTACAAGGACTGGTTTAGGTAATTGATTCCTTCCTATGATGTAGGGATACTCTGTGAGGAGTATCCCTACAATTTTTTACATTGATTCCACGTTGCCTCCCTTTGGGGGATTGTTTGGACAATAACAAAAAAAGAGGAATATTCTTTCGAATTTCCTCTTCTTTGCGGGTGGCAGATGGGACTCGAACCCACGACATTCAGAACCACAATCTGACGCTCTAACCAACTGAACTACAGCCACCATGTTAGTGCATTTCTTAAATGCGGTGCAAAGATAGGGATAATCTTTAATATTGCAAAGAATGAGACGAAAATTTTTGAGATTTCTGCATTATTTTTTCTTCTCGTAGATACCTATATTGTGCTGCTGGAGCAGCTTTCGAGAGCTTTTGACAAAGATTTCCAGGTGTTTACGAGCTTCCGGCGTTAAATGTTCTGTAGGAAAACTGGCAGGATAAAGAATGTAATTTTTTTCTTTAGTAAGTTCCGGCCGGCCGGTCCAGACCAGATTATATCCACAATAGGAAACACGACAGTATGGAAAAGGCAGAGGATTGGAGTCTGGTAGAGGCGTCTGACTCTGACCGGTGTAAGAGGGACGGATGGGTTGGGGGAGAGGATGTTTCTCCAACTGCAAAGTGAAGATGAGGCCGCCGTCAGTGTTGGCCTTGCTCATATTGGAAATGAAGTTTCCCAAGGAGTAGACTATGATGTGCTGTTCGGTACCGTTGGTACGTAGTTCCATCGGTTGAATGACGTGAGGGTGTGAACCGATAATATGTGTTACGCCTTGTTGGAGCAACCAGTTGGCCAGTTCGCGTTGCTCACGGTTGGGAAGGGACTGATATTCCTCTCCCCAATGCATGCAGGCAATAATGGCATCCGGTTGGCGTGCCTTGGCACTTTGGATATCTTGCAGGATGGTATTCTTATCAATATAGTTTACGATATTGGGAGAGGTAGCCTTGATACCATTGGTGCCGTAAGTATAGTTGAGTAGGGCAATGCGAAAGCCGTTTCTGTTGATGAACAGGGGATAGCGTTGCCTGCGCTCCGACAGATTCTTGTAGGTGCCTGCGTAACGAATACCGGAGGAGTCAAGTAATTGTATGGTACGCTCCATTCCCTTTTTTCCACGGTCCAGACAGTGGTTGTTGGCTGTCAGTAAAATATCGAATCCGGCGTCCTTTATGGCCTGAAGATATTCATCGGGGGCGCTGAACATAGGATAGCCCCGATAGGGCCTGCCCCCCAATGTGACTTCCAGATTTCCTATGGCGAGGTCTGCCTGGGATATTTGCTCTTTTATGAGGGAGAAGCAGGAGGAGTAGTCATATTTTCCTTCAGATACATGTGCAGCGTCTATTTGTGCCTGGTGCTGCATCAGGTCGCCGACAAATAATAGCGTAATCCTTTCCTGCGAGGAAAGGGTTACGCTATACAGTAAGACAGCCATGAAGACGGCGAGCGTTTTCATCGCCTTGTTATTGGTAGATTGCTTTCTTGCCGGCGAGCAATGTATTCTTCATAAGGGAAACGATGGTCATGGGACCTACGCCTCCCGGTACGGGGGTAATGAATGAACATTTAGGAGCTACTTCATCGAATTTCACATCACCGGTCAACTTGAACCCGGATTTCTTGGAGGCATCGGGCACACGGGTAGTACCTACATCAATAACGACAGCACCTTCCTTGACCATTTCCGCCTTAACAAAGTTCGGTTGTCCCAACGCAGCAATGATGATGTCCGCTTCCTGGCATTCCTTTACCAGGTCTTTGCTGCGGCTGTGGCATACGGTCACTGTGGCATCGCCGGGATAAGCCTTCTGCATCATCAGGGCAGCCATGGGTTTGCCGACAATGTTACTGCGTCCCAATACCACGCATTTCTTGCCTGAAGTCTCTATCTGATAGCGCTTCAGCAGTTCGAGGATACCGTTGGGAGTAGCGGATACATAGCAGGGAAGGCCAATGGACATCCGTCCCACGTTGATGGGATGAAAGCCGTCCACATCCTTGCGGTAGTCGATGGTTTCAATCACTTTCTGCTCGGAGATATGCTTGGGCAAGGGAAGCTGTACGATGAAACCGTCCACATCCGCATCCTCGTTCAATTCGCGTACCTTGGCGAGCAGTTCCTTTTCGGTAACGTCTGCCTCGTAACGGATAAGTGAGGACTTGAATCCGCAAACTTCGCATGCTTTTACTTTGGCGGCAACGTAGGTTTCGCTACCTCCATCGTGTCCTACAAGAATGGCGGCCAGATGCGGGCGTTTACCCCCACGAGCCACTATTTCGGCTACTTCTGCTGCAATCTCTTGCTTTACTTGCTCTGAAATTGCTTTTCCATCAATCAGTGTCATAGGCTGTTATCTTATCTTTTAAGTTTCGGCATCATCTTACCCATCTTGCTGCCAGTGACCATCTTCATCATCTTGCGGGTCTGGTCAAACTGTTTCAGCAGGCGGTTTACTTCCTGAATATTCGTACCGCTACCTTTGGCAATGCGCTGGCGGCGTGAACCGTTCAGAATGGCCGGATTGCTGCGTTCTTCCGGAGTCATGGAGTAGATGATGGCTTCAATGCTCTTGAAGGCATTGTCGTCAATGTCTATATCCTTGATGGCTTTGCCTACGCCCGGTATCATGGAGGCAAGTTCCTTCAAGTTACCCATTTTCTTGATTTGTGCAATCTGGCTCAGGAAGTCGTTGAAGTCGAACTGGTTCTTGGCAATCTTCTTTTGCAGGCGTTTGGCTTCTTCCTCGTCATATTGTTCCTGCGCACGTTCCACCAAAGATACGATGTCACCCATACCGAGAATACGGTCGGCCATACGTGAGGGATGGAACTGGTCGATGGCATCCAGCTTTTCACCGGTACCTACAAACTTGATGGGCTTGTTTACCACCGAACGGATAGAAAGGGCGGCACCACCGCGGGTATCACCATCCAGTTTGGTCAATACTACACCATTGAAGTCGAGCCGTTCGTTGAATTCCTTAGCGGTATTCACTGCATCCTGACCGGTCATTGAATCCACTACGAACAGAATCTCGTCCGGATTGATGGCCTTCTTGATGGCGGCAATCTCGTTCATCATCTCCTCATCCACTGCCAGACGACCGGCTGTATCGACAATTACAAGGTCGTAACCTTTGGCTTTGGCTTCTTGGATGGCATTTTGGGCAATGGCTACCGGATTTTTGCTGTCCGGTTCCGAGTACATCGGTACGTCAATCTGTTCAGCCAGTACACGCAACTGCTCGATAGCTGCCGGACGATACACGTCGCAAGCGGCTAATAATGGTTTCTTATTTTTCTTGGTCTTTAATAAAGACGCTAGTTTACCAGTGAAAGTAGTCTTACCCGAACCTTGCAAACCGGACATCAAAATAATAGCCGGATTACCTTTTATATCTACTTCGACATTCTTGCCCCCCATCAACTAAGCCAACTAGTCGTGGACAATCTTCACCATCATTTGTCCCGGTTTGACAGCCGTGAGCACATTCATACCCAAAGCT
>ERZ779829.859-NODE-859-length-12546-cov-2.210632_pt1 | contig 12546 bp, 10 predicted proteins | sample MGYA00511562_ERZ779829 | MGnify/ENA primary metagenome ERZ779829 (study PRJEB29588, sample SAMEA2151677) | human gut metagenome | biome: human gut; feature: human-associated habitat; material: faeces | place: Denmark | collected 2008/2010 ... | reverse complement strand
TAAATGATAAAACTATATCCTTCAAGGCTTATTTATTAACAGCAGAACTTCCTAAAAATCTTGTATATTTAATTCCTCAGTCAATTTTAATGTTTATTTTACTTAAAGCCTTAAGCAAACCACTTAAAGGTATGGGTATTTTAAATGAACAGATTGCGGATAATATAACAATATTATGATTTTTAGAATTAGTGAATAAAAAAAACTTGTTTTTCAATATGTTTTATTATATAATAAATTGAATTTGAATATTACCATAAAGAGAAGGTGAGAGACAAGCTCAATGACCCTTCAGCAACCCCTACTTACTAGCTCGGTGCTAAAGCTTGAATGATGGATTAACATTAAGGTCCATTATGGACCTTTTTTAAATTTATAAGGAGGATCTATGATTGCTAGTGTTGTATTAGATATAAAAAATAATCAATTAAATCAATCCTATGATTACCTAGTACCAGCGCAATATGAAAGCATCATAAAAGTAGGTTCTCGCGTATTCGTTCCCTTTGGTAAAAGAAATTTAATGGGATTTGTTATAAATCTTAATAATGAAGAGGAATCTTTATATTCCCTAAAATCAATTATAAGTCTTTTAGATTTTGAACCAGTAATTAATGACGAGCTTATTAAACTTGGTGCTTTATTATCTTGCGAATATTTTTCTTTTTTAATAGAAAATTATTTAATGATGATACCATCATCATTAAAAGCAAATTATGTTAAACTTGTAGACTTTAAAAATTATGATAATAGTTTAAATTCAATTAATTTAATAAAAGGTAAGAGGAATATTGTACCTCTTGATGAATTTAAGAATGTTTTATGCGAAATAAAAAAATTAAAGCAAAAGGGTTTTGTCGATATTTTCACTGATTTAAAGGAGAAAAATCATAAAAAATATCAAAAACTTGTAAGACTTAAGGATACTTTAAAGGTTTCATCAAAAAAACAAGAAGAAATTATCAAATATCTTCAAGAAGCTAATTGTGATTGTGATTATAGTATGCTTATAAATGATATGGGCTATTCAAAATCAGCTCTTCAAACTTTAGCTAATAATGGTGCAATTGAAATTCTTTTTAATGAACTTTATAGGAGTACTTCCTTGAATAAGGTTCCTGATAAAAAGGTAATTCTAAATGATGAACAATTTAAGGCTTATAATGAGATTAAAGAAAGTAAAGGATTTAATGAATTTTTGCTTAAGGGTGTATGTGGGTCAGGTAAAACTGAGGTTTATTTAAATTTAATCGAAGATACAATAAAAAATGGTAAGGATGCTATTATGCTTGTACCAGAAATTTCTTTAACTCCACAAATGGCTTCTCGCTTTAGAGCTCGTTTTAATGATTTGGTTGCAATTATGCATAGTCAAATGTCAGAAGGCGAAAGGTATGATGAATGGCGAAGAATTAAAGAAGGTAAAGCTAAAATTGTTGTAGGTGCTAGATCGGCGTTATTTGTTCCTATGGATAATATAGGGCTTATTATTATGGATGAGGAGCAGTCTGAAAGCTATATTCAGGATAATAATCCTAGATATGATGCACATTTTGTTGCCAAAAATAGAGCGAAATATCATAATTGTCCTCTAATTTATGGAAGTGCAACTCCAAGTGTTAAAACAAATTATAGAGCTTTAAATGGTGATATTAAGCTTTTAACCCTTAATAAAAGAGCTAATAATAAACAATTGCCAATATCATTTATAGTTGATATGCGCAAAGAATTAATGTCAGGAAATAGAAGCGTTTTATCAAGAAGTTTAAAACAAAGTTTAATTGAAACCTTAAATAAAAAAGAGCAGGCTGTTTTGTTAATAAACAGAAGAGGATATTCAACTTTTGTAATGTGTAGAAGTTGTGGTGAAGAAATAAAATGTCCTCACTGTGATATTAGTTTAACATATCATAAAAATCAGGAAAGACTTGTTTGTCATTACTGTGGCTACAAGGAAGTTATTCCTACAGTATGTCCTAAATGTGGTAGCCCTTATATAAAATATGTTGGTGATGGGACGCAAAAACTTGAAGAAGAGCTTAATAAAGCGTTGCCTGAAGCACGAGTTATAAGAATGGATTCAGATACAACGAAAAAAAATAGTCATGATGAAATTATAACTAAATTTTCAAACCATGAAGCTGATATTTTAATTGGTACTCAGGTGGTTGCCAAAGGACTCGACTTTCCACTTGTTAGTTTAGTAGGAATTGTGAATGCTGATTTAGGTCTAAAAATGCCATTTTATGATGCTTATGAAAAAACATATGATTTACTTGAACAAGCATCAGGTAGGGCCGGAAGGGCGTGTACTGATGGTAAGGTTATTATTCAAACCTATAACCCAGATAATATCGTTATTAAGGCTTCTCAATCACATAATTATGACCTTTTTTATGAAGTTGAGTTAAAAACAAGAAGAGTTTCTCAAACACCGCCCTTTAAAAATTTAATTCAGATTATTGTTTCATCAGAGGATAAAGAAGAAGCTTATAAAGAGATTTATGAAGTTAAAAGACTTATAAGTGCACAAACCTATGCAACAGTTTTGGGTCCAGTCAATTATTATATTTTTAAGGTTAAGGATAAATATCAATATGAGCTTACGATTAAGCTTGATGATGAGGACATGTCAATTTTATCTTTAATTAATCAAAGATTTCAAAAAAAAAGAAAAGTATTTATTTCAATAAAAAGGATGTGATTATATGAAAATTATATTTATGGGAACTCCTAATTTTGCTGTTCCATCACTAGAGGCACTAAATGAAAAATATGAAGTTGTGCTCGTTGTATCACAACCAGCAAAACCTGAAGGAAGAAAAGGAATTTTAAAAAATCCCCCAGTGGCCTTAAAGGCACTTGAATTAGGTATTCAATTGTTTCAACCTGAACATATAAAAAATGAATATGAATATTTTAAAAATATTAAGGCAGATATGATTGTAACTGCTGCATATGGCCAATTTATTCCAACAAAAATTTTAAATTTATATAAGAAATGTATTAATGTTCATGGTTCATTACTTCCTCATCATCGAGGAGGTGCTCCTATTCAGCGAGCCATTATTAATGGTGATAAAAAAACGGGTGTAACTATTATGGAAATGGTAAAAAAGATGGATGCTGGAAGGATGTATGCATCAAGTGAAATTCCAATTTTAGATAGTGATAATAATTCATCATTATTTGAAAAATTAGCTATAATAGGTAAAAATCTATTAATGGAGAATATTGAAGATATCTATAATGGCAAAAATGAGGGAATTATGCAAAATGAAGAAGAAGCTACTATTTCTCCTAACATTGCACCCGAGGAAGAAAAAATTAATTTTAATATTGATGCAAGAAAGGTCTTTAATTTAATAAGAGGACTTTCAGATGAACCGGGTGCATATTGTGAATATAATGGTCAAAGAATTAAAATTTATAAGGCTTCGATTGAAAAAAACGATAGTGATGCTTCACCTGGAACGATTATTAATATTAAAAAAAGCTTAATAGTCAAATGTAAAACGGACGCAATTAGTATTCTAGAACTGCAAATTCCTGGAAAAAAACGGATGAACGTTAAGGATTTTCTTAATGGTCAAAAGCTTCTTAATCTTAATGATATTATTATCTAATATTTTGTGATATAATAGTTTTGTTGATTAAGGTGGTGTTGCTGTGAAATTTTTCAAAAAAAGATCGTTTTCATCTTTGTTTAATGAATGGTTTGGCTTTGAAAATGGTATTGATATATCAAATGAAACTCAGGTTTTATTTAGAAGAAATATCGTAATAAAAAATATTATTTTCGTTTCAAACCTTGTATATTCAGCCTTAATGACTATTGTATCGTTTATTACCAAAACAAATTCAAACTGGATTTTAACAGCTATTTTGTTTCCGTTAACATTTTTAATAAACTCAACATTAAAAAAAATGATATATACTCATAAAGATGATATGATGCATCAAACAATTGCAATGTATATAGCTTGCTTTTATATGTTTTTGTCGTCTGTTATTATTTATATGAAAATGAAAACAAGTGGTGCAAGCTTTGGTGAGGCAGGATATATGCTTATTTATTACGCACTTGTTATTGTTTCTTTGTATCAAAACAAAAAGCTTTTAAAAACGATATCCAAATGGTTTATTGTAATAATTACAATCTTACATTTTACTATTACCTATAATATGATTTCGACTGATTTTGAAGGTAATACTTTTCAACAAATAATTGAATTCTTAAGAAGTGAAGCCTTCGCTGATATAATTTTAAGAACAATTGTTTTAGCATCATTTATTCTTGTTTTATATGTTATTGTTGCAATAACTCAATATATGCAAGACCAAAGACGTCTTGAATTAATTAAACGTGAAGAGGTACAGGATGAATTTACTGACATTGTGAAAGAAATGTTTGATGTTACTTTGTCAAATGATATTATTTCTGATGATGATAGACAGCATATTGAGATAGTAAGTATGGTTTCAAAGCATTTTTCAGAAATATTAGGTTATTCTACTACTAAAGCTTCCAAATTATATGAATTTTCAAGAATTACAATTGACATGCACGTAGATCTTAATACGGATAAAATTGCATCTAAGGATGAACGCTTTATTCATTTAAGTAATCAAGCAAAACTTGGTAATGAAATTATCAAACGATTTGAACTTGATAGATTAGCAGATAGTATAATTCGAACAAGTGTTGAAGGGGCAACCATAGAAACTCAAAATAGTGGTAAACTTATTAAACAAAAAACAGAAGAAGAACAAATTATTTTGTTGAGTGATATGTATGTGACTTTAAGAAGCTTAAGAAGTTATAAAAGACCATATCCCAATAAAATGGCAATTGAGACTTTAAATAAGGAATTTAAGCAATTTTTTGATTCATATTTATTTGAACGTTTTATTCGTTTTAGTGATGAATTTGAGAAAATATATGATAATTTTTAGGAGGTAACTATGGAACATAAAACATATAAAACTCAAGCTGTTTGTTCAAAACAAATCGATTTTGATTATGATGAACAAAAACGTATGTACAACCTTAAATTTATTGGTGGTTGTAATGGTAATTTGAAGGCTATTGGTAAACTATGTGAAGGTAAACCAATGGAAGAAATTATGAATATTTTAAGTGGAAACACATGTGGTGCGCGACCAACAAGTTGTGCAGACCAGCTTTCTAGAGCAATTAAGGAGGTTATTGAAAATGCCTAGATTTTTTACTTCTGAATCTGTAACTGAGGGTCATCCAGATAAAATTTGTGACCAAATTAGTGATGCAATTCTTGATGATATTTTAGCTCATGATCCTAACGGACGTGTTGCATGTGAAACTGTTGTAACAACAGGATTATGCTTTGTATTTGGTGAGATTACAACATCTCATTATGTTGATGTACAAAAAATTGTACGTGATAAAGTAGCTGAAATTGGCTATACTCGTGGTAAATTTGGCTTTGATGCGGAAAATCTTGCGGTAATGACTGCGATTGATCCACAATCACCTGATATTGCAATGGGTGTTGATGAAACTTCAAGTCATGAGCAGGGAGCAGGAGACCAAGGTATTATGTTTGGTTATGCTTGCGATGAAACTGATGTATATATGCCAATGGCAATTACATTAGCCCACAGACTTGCTAAGCGTTTAACGGATGTAAGAAAGAATGGTACTATTCCTTATTTACGTCCTGACGGTAAAACACAGGTTACTGTTGAATATGATGATAATGGTAAAATATTCCGTGTTGATACAGTTTTAATTTCAACTCAACATTCACCTGAAGTTGATATGGAAGTTTTAGCACGTGATGTAAAGGCTAATGTCGTTGATCCAATTATTCCTGCTAATTTAATTGATGAAAATACAAAATTCTTATTTAATCCAACTGGTCGATTTGTTGTTGGAGGTCCTCAAGGAGACTCAGGTCTTACAGGACGTAAGATTATTGTTGATACATATGGTGGTGCTGCATGTCATGGAGGTGGAGCATTCTCTGGTAAGGATCCATCTAAGGTTGATAGAAGTGCTTCATATATGGCAAGATATATTGCTAAAAATGTTGTTGCATCTGGTATTGCTTCACGCTGTCAGATTCAATTATCATATGCAATTGGTGTTGCTGAACCAACAAGTGTTTTGGTTGATACCTTTGGTACAGCTAAAGTTTCTGAGGCATTAATTGAAGATACAATTCGTAAAAATTTCAAGCTTACGCCTAAGGGCATTATTGATACATTAGATTTAAAACGTCCTATCTATGCTCAGACAGCAGCTTATGGGCATTTTGGTCGAAATGATATCGATCTTCCATGGGAACATTTAGATAAAGTTGATGTATTTAAAAAAATATTTTAATATTTTTAACTCAGTTCATAAGCTGAGTTTTTTTATTATTTTTCAATAAAAACATTATTTTTCTCTAAAATGATTAAAAAAGGTAAAAATTTCAATTTTAAAAACTAAAATTTATTAAAATTATAGAAAAAATGGCTTAGTTAAGCCACTATTGACATAATATCATTTGTATGATATTCTTACTTTGGTGATAATATGAAATGCTTAATATGCAAGTGTAACTTCTCTAGCAAAAAAAATATCGGGACTTTTTTAAAATTAGATAAAAGCTTAATTTGCGATAAGTGCTATCATAGTTATCCTTTGAAAATTAATTATTCTGTTATACCTCTTAATAAGCATTTACTTTATATATACTCTCTTTATCCAAAGCCATATTTTATAAATTCACTTGCTTATTCATATGAATTTTCTAAATTGTTTTCGTGTATTTATTTTTCATTTTCCAATAATGATTATTGTTTCGCATTTGATTATTTTAAATTGACACAACTAAAATTAGACATTTTTGATGATTTATCGTCATTTTACGATAAAGATATTTATATTATTTGTAATTATATGGCTGATTAGGTAAAACTTTTTGGTACGATATAATTAGAAAAATCAATTTATGATTGTATAATATAATTGTATTAAGAAAGGGGTAAATAAGTATGTTAGTTGGAAAAGTAAAGTGGTTTAATAATGAGAAAGGTTATGGGTTTATTATAAAAGAAAACTATGATGATATCTTTGTTCATTATTCACAAATTCAAGATGAAGGCTTTAAAACATTAGAAGAAGGTCAAGTTGTTGAATTTGAACTTGTAACTGGAGACAAAGGTCTTCAAGCTCAAAATGTTTTTAAAATTACTAAAAACTAGACTACCAAAAGGAGATTCGATCTCCTTTTTTAATTGAATTTATTACAGGTTTTGAATAAAAAAATAAAATATCTTTTTTTAAAATCACGTTGAAAAGGCTTACATATTGTGCTATAATAAAAGTGTAAAGAAGGAATAGTATTTATTAAGGAGTGGTTTATATGAAAATTGAAGTTTTAGGAAAAAATGGTTTTGTTCCAAGCCAAACAAACAAGGATTATGCTCAAGAAAAGCTTGCCAAGATTGAACATTATTTCCAAGATCAAGCTGAACTTGAGGCTAGAGTAGTTTGTAAGGTTTACTCAGAATACCATAAGGTAGAGGTAACAATTCCAGCGAAAAATATAGTTTTACGTGCAGAAGCTCAAGATCAAGATGTATATAGTGCCTTAGATAAAGCATTAGATAAGTTGGTTGCGCAAATTGTTAAGTATAAAACAAGAACTAAAAGCAAGGAAAATAAGGAAGGAATTAAAGAAATTTTTTCTAATGATGCCTTCGATGCAAAAGCATTAGAAAAGGAAATTATTGCATCTCAACTTGTACGTTCTAAAAAGGTTGAGCTTTCACCAATGACTGTTGATGAGGCTATTGAACATATGGAGCTTACAGGACATGATTTCTTTATCTTCCAAAATAAAGATAAGAATAATGAAGTATGTGTAGTATATACTCGTGACGATGGAGATTATGCAGTAATCGAAACTAAGTAGATTTTGTGAGTAAATGTCTTAATTAGGCATTTACTCTTTTTTATGCTAAAATAAGATTTAAATTGTATAATAAAAAATAAAATAAATGGCTTAATTATCTTGAATTATCTTCTTTTTTAATGTAGAATAAAAATAGACATTTAATAAATATTTATATTTATTTGATTCTATAAATTTATTTATCAGATTAGAGGAAAATTATATGTTTAAAAAATTATTTGATTCAGGTTATAAAGAACTTAAAAGATGTGAAAAAATTGCAAAACAAGTTTTTTCATATGAAGATGAAATGGCTAAGCTTTCAGATGATGAGTTGAAGGCTAAAACACCTTACTTTAAGGACCTATTAAAAAATGGAAAAACTTTAGATGATATATTGCCTGAGGCTTATGCAGTTGTTCGCGAAGCTGCTTATCGTGTTATTCAAAAAAAGCCATTCTTTGTTCAGGTTTGTGGTGCAATTGCTATTCATGGTGGTAATATTGCCGAAATGAAAACAGGTGAAGGTAAAACCTTAACAGCAGTAATGCCAGCATATTTAAATGCTTTAAGTGGAAATGGTGTTCATATTGTAACTGTTAACGAATATCTTGCACAACGTGAGGTTGATGGTGAAATTGGTACGGTGTATCGTTGGTTAGGTTTAACTGTTGGTTTAAATATTCGTGATTTATCACGTCAAGAAAAACGTGATCAATATGCATGTGATATACTATATTCAACTAATAGTGAATTAGGTTTTGATTATTTAAGAGACAATATGGCCGTAAGAGAAGAGGACTTGGTTCAGGTTAGAGGACTTAATTATGCGATTATCGATGAGGTAGACTCTATCTTGATTGATGAGGCTCGTACTCCTCTTATTATTTCTGGTGGTGCTAAAACATCTGCTGTTTCTTATCAAGCAGCTGATAGCTTTGTAAAAAGTTTAAGTAATGAAGATTATGAAATTGATATTGAATCTAAAACAATTCAATTACTTGAATCAGGTGTCAATAAGGCTGAAAAACAATTCAATTTAAAGAATCTTTATGAGCTTGAAAATGTTAGTCTTGTACACCGTATTAATAATGCTTTAAAGGCTAATTATATTTTTACTAATGGTGTAGAATACATGGTTCAAGATGGCGAAGTAGTAATTATTGATTCATTTACTGGACGTGTTTTAAAGGGACGTCAATATAGTGAGGGTTTACATCAAGCACTAGAAGCTAAGGAAGGCGTTGAAATTAAACAAGAAACTGTAACGGTAGCTACCATTACCTACCAAAATTTCTTTCGTATGTATAAAAAGCTTTCTGGTATGACTGGTACAGCTAAAACTGAAGAAGAGGAATTTAGAAATATTTACAATATGTATGTTGTTGAGGTTCCTACTAATAAGCCAGTTATTCGTAAGGATATGCCAGATTTACTTTATTGTTCAATGGAAGCTAAGATTAATGCATTAGTTGAGGAGATTAAGGCACGTCATGCAACTGGTCAACCAATTCTTGTTGGTACTGTTTCTGTTGAATCATCCGAAGTTATTTCCAAAAGATTAACGCATGAAGGAATTCCTCATGAAGTATTAAATGCTAAAAATCATGCTCGTGAAGCTGAAATAGTTGCTGTTGCTGGCCAAAAAAATGCGGTTACTATTGCAACTAATATGGCTGGTCGTGGTACTGATATTAAGCTTGGTGAAGGTGTAAGAGAACTTGGTGGATTATGTGTTCTTGGTACTGAAAGACATGAATCTCGTCGTATTGATAATCAGTTGAGAGGTCGTTCTGGACGTCAAGGTGATCCTGGATATTCTCGTTTTTATACATCATCTGAGGATGATTTGTTAAAGCGTTTTGGTAGTGATACATTCAAGTCAAGAATCGATATGGCAATTCGTCTTGCAAATGGTGGCGATACATCTCTTCCACTTGAATCAAAAATGTTTACAAAGCTTGTAACAAATGCTCAAACTCGTATTGAGGGTGCTAACTATGATTCACGAAAAAATGTTTTAAAATATGATGATGTTATTCGTAAGCAACGTGAATTATTTTATGATCAAAGAATGCATATTATAAAGGATAAAACTATTGAGCCAATTGTTAACAATTTAATTAAGGCGGGAGTTGAAAATGCTGCATTTGCTCATATGGAGCAAGTAGGTCATGGAAAATATAATATCAATGATGAGGAAATCACAAAAGAGTTTAATAATCAATTCTTTGGCCAAGGTGCCGTTGATATTGGAGTTATTCAAACTTTAGATGAAAATCAAATTTGTGATTATTTAACTGATATTGCATTTAAAAAGCTTGAAGAGAAGAAAGCTATGTTCGAAGATGAAATTTATCAAGAATTTTTAAAGGTTGTCGTTTTAAGAGTTTTTGATACTCATTGGACTGAACATATCGATAAAATGAGCGAACTTCGACAAGGTGTTTCACTTCAATCATATGCTCAACAAAACCCATTCCAAATTTATCAAAAAGAGGGTGTTGAACTATTTAATAAAATGATGCGAAACATTGAAACAGATGTTTTAAAGTATTTAATGCGTGCTCAAATTAGGTCTAATCTTGAACGTGAAGAAGTAAATAAAAATACTGTTACTAATGATTCAAAGGGTGGAGAAATAAAACGTGCACCACAAAAGAACCTTGTAACAGTTGGAAGAAACGATTTATGCCCTTGTGGTTCGGGTAAAAAATATAAATATTGTCATGGAAGATAAAAAGCTCTTTGGAGCTTTTTTCCCTATAATGGAGGTATTATATGGAAAAATACGAAATTAATAAGTATTTAGCAACATTTAGTGAACAGGTAGATGATTTATATCAATCATTAAATATTGAAAAGCTTAATAATGAATTACCTATATTAGCTAAAAAGGTTGAAGATCCCAATTTATGGAATGATCCTCAAAATGCTAATAAAATAATTGCAAACTATAATAGTAAAAAAGAAAATGTTTCAATATATAATGAAATGTCTTCTAAATTGTCCGATATGAAGGACTCTTTAGAATTAATCGATGATCCAGAATATGCTAAAATTTTAGAGGATGAAATAATAGCTTTTGAAAAAAGAATGAAAGAACTTGAAATTCGAATAACGTTATCAGGTGAATATGATAATAGCGGTGTAATTATGGAATTTCATCCTGGTGCCGGCGGTACGGAATCAATGGACTGGGCTTTAATGCTTTATAGAATGTATCAGCGATACTGTCAAAGACAGGGATTTAAGTTTAATACAATTGATTATCAACCAGGCGAAGCTGGTATTAAATCAGCAACCGTTGAAATTTCAGGCCCCTTTGCCTATGGACTTTTAAAATCAGAAAGAGGAGTTCATCGTCTTGTTCGTATTTCCCCTTTTGATGCAAATAAGCGTCGTCATACATCATTTGCAAGTATTGATATTGCCCCTGTAATTGAAAATAATAATGATATTGTAATTAATGATGAAGAAATCCGAATTGATACTTATTGTTCCTCAGGAGCAGGAGGTCAGGGTGTTAATACAACTTATTCGGCTGTAAGAGTTACTCACCTCCCAACTAATACGGTTGTCACATGCCAAAATGAAAGAAGTCAAATTAAAAATAAGGAAATAGCACTAAAGGTATTAAAATCTAAACTTTTAGAGCTTAAAATTCAACAAGAACAAGAACAAATTAGAAAATTAAAAGGGGAACAAATGGATATTGGGTTTGGTTCGCAAATTAGATCCTACGTTTTTTGCCCATATACGCTTGTAAAAGATCATCGTACAGATTATGAGACAGGAAATATTCAAGCTGTAATGGATGGTGAAATAGATGAATTTATTAAGGCATATTTAAAAATGAATGCGAGGGGTTAAAATGAAAAAAAAGCTTTGGACTTTTTTATGGATTACAATTGGGGTATTATTAATTTCAGTGGCATATTATTTCTTTTTGGAACCATCTAAGCTTGTAACAGGTGGTGTTACTGGACTTATGATTATGCTTGAACCATTTTTACCTTTCCCACCTTCAATACTTATGTATATTCTAAATATAAGTTTATTGTTAATAGGTTTATTTTTACTTGGTAAGGATTTCTTTTTTAAAACATGCTATGCATCTGTTTTATCACCAACTTTTATTCTAATTCTTGAGAAGACTTGTGAACCAGATATAATTTTAAAGGGCGTTAATTCTAATAATTGGTATTTTATATCAATGCTTGTGTCAAGTGTTTTGATGGCAGCTGGTCTTGGTATATGCTTTAGAGTTAATGCTACAACAGGGGGAATGGATATTTTTCAAAAAATAATGACTAAATATTTACATATTCCATATTCTAAAACAATGTATTTAACTGATTGGGTTATAATTTTAATTTCAGGATTTTTTATTGTTTTTATTGTTTTATTTATAACATTTTTGTTAAATAGTAGATTAAGGATTTGGTTAAAGAGGGTATTACTTTTATTTACTATTTTAATAATGATTTTAGAAGTAATATTTTTGCAATATGGTGCAAATACGATTGAATTTATAAAGAATATTAATAATAATGTTGGTAGCATTTGTATATACCAAGGTTCAGTTGGTTTTGGTTTACCACTAAATACTAATTTTCCT
>ERZ779829.835-NODE-835-length-12796-cov-2.404285_pt1 | contig 12796 bp, 10 predicted proteins | sample MGYA00511562_ERZ779829 | MGnify/ENA primary metagenome ERZ779829 (study PRJEB29588, sample SAMEA2151677) | human gut metagenome | biome: human gut; feature: human-associated habitat; material: faeces | place: Denmark | collected 2008/2010 ... | reverse complement strand
CTATGTAGATGTCGAAAGAACAGCCGGATTTTCTGAGCTTGATAAGCAGAGAGTTTATCTGTTAGGTGTAGATGTTGCCGTTGATGAATATATCGGCGAGCTTATTGCTGTAGCAAGACGCCGTGATGATCCTGAAACAGTCTGGATAATAGCACCTGAAAATATATCTTACACAATCCAGCAGATTGAAGAAATGATATATTTCGAAGAGCAGTATTACGACAGTTTTGTTGAAATAGTTGACGAGGAATTATGGGATGCCTATGATGAGAATGAAAAGCTGCTAGGTTTCGATTTAAAAAGAAGCCAGGCAAAATCTTTACCTGATGGGGTGTATCATGTCATTGTCAATGTATATACTATGACTAAGGATGGTAAGCTTCTTACGACAGAACGTTCACGAAATAAAACATACCCTCTTAAGTGGGAAGTTACAGGTGGTTCTATACTTAAAGGCGAAACAGCGGCTGAAGGTGCAATTCGTGAGTTATATGAAGAGACTGGCATTAAGATTTCTACTGAAGACCTCATTGTACTTTACAGCTATGTGGATAAGCCTAAGCATGCCATATATCACAGTTACCTTAATTTAATAGAAAAAGAAGTCCATGTTACCCTTCAGGAAGGAGAAACCATGGACTACATGTATGTTCCGTATAAGGAATTTGATGAGCTTGTTAATTCTGACAGATTCGTTCCATCAGAACAGCGACGCTATAAGAATCAGGCCGTCTTTACGATGCTTTCACGATTCATTCCTGATTCAGCGGCTTCTACATAAGCAATTCCGTATGTTCCCGGACCTACATGAGTTCCAACAGAACAGCCAATAGAGCTTACACAAACATTTCCATTAACATCCGATATGTAAGTAAGACTCTTATTAATAAATGTTTCTAAGGATTCAGAGCAGTTGATATGACCAAACATGAAATCTCTTGTAAGACTTAATCCGTCTTTGATGAGCTTATCATGCATAAGTTTTTCAGCTGCTTTTTTTCCTCTTGTTTTTCCAATCACAACAACTTTTCCATCTTCAATACTTACAACCGGTGTTATATGAAGCATTGTTCCTGCAAATGCAGCCGCTCCTGAAAGTCTGCCACCCATTTTAAGATATTTAAGAGAACCGACAGCTGCTGTAAGTTTGATGTATTTTGACATCTCTGTACATGCAGCAGCGATATCAGATACATTTACACCAGCATCTCTTAACTTTACTGCCTCTCTGATTAGGAGGGCTGTTCCAATCGAAGCACTTCTTGAATCTACCATGTATAGTTTCTTTCCTGTTTTTTCTTCAACATCTAAAGCAGCAAGGCAGGCACTCTGATATGTTCCTGATAAATCAGAAGATATGAATATTCCAAGTACATCATCCCCGGCAGCAACAGCTTCATTAAATACTTTCATGAATGTATCAGGGCTTGGCTGTGAAGTCTTAGGTAATTCATCACATTCAGCAAGTCTTGTATAAAATTCCTCGTGTGTTATCTCAACTCCATCTAAGAATTCTTCATTCCCAAACCTTACAGATATAGGAACAATCTGAATCCCCATCTTTCTTGCATCTTCTTTAGATATATCACATGTGCTGTCAGCAATAATTCTTAACATAATCATTCTCCTTTAAAGATTTTGATATATTTTGATATTCAAAGTTTCTTGTTGAATGTTATCATTTAATTAAATAATTGTCAAGAGTATTTTGATATTCAAAGTTTTAGTATGAAATTCTCAAATAAAAATATGTGATTTAAATATCATCATGTATTTTTTTAGTATTTATATATACACAGAATTGATATAATCAATATAAATATATTCTCATAAAAATGGGGTGTGTAAAAATTTATGAATATTACAAAACTAGTATTGGGTGCATGCAGCACAAATGTATATATTGTTTCTTCAAATAAGAAAAATGCAATTCTGATTGACCCAGCAGATAATGCTGCTGAAATTATTAAAACAATTGAAGAAAATGGATTGTGTCTTAAATACATTTTTATAACACATGGTCATACAGATCATATTTTAGCATTAAAAGAAGTGAAAGAATATTTTAATGTACCTGTTATTATATCTAAAATTGATGCCGGACGACTTGAAGACGAAGAACTCATTAATGAAAGACCTTATGTTAAAATACCTTATAAAGCTGTAAAAGCCGATATATTAATTTGCGAAGACGATATTATTAATCTTGATGAATTATCATTTTCTTTCTTAGGTATGCCAGGACATACAGACGGATCAATGGCAATCATTGTTAATGATAATATTTTCTCTGGTGACACCATTATGTTTGAAAAACATGGAAAAACTTCTTTACCTGGCGGAAATGAGAAATTACTTATTTCATCAATAGAAAAAATGATGAACACTTTAATTGGCGATTATAAAATATACCCTGGTCACAGACAAGAGACATCTCTTGATTATGAACGTAAGTGCAGACTAAGTACTGTTATTACAGGTTATTAATTTTTTATCTTAATCTGCGGCTTGTAATTGTAAATAACATATTTCTTGACATATTTAAAAATAAGCATTAAAATCAAGCACTTGGACAGTATCATTTACGAAATTCACACAAGAGGTTTCATCAATTATGGCAAAAGATTTAACTCAGGGCAGAATTATGCCTATGTTAATTAAATTCACAATTCCACTTATACTAGGAAATATATTTCAGCTTACTTATAATTCGGTTGACTCCATTATTGTCGGAAGATTTGTTGGAAAAGAGGCACTGGCTGCTGTTGGAATATGCAATCCAATAACTACACTCATTATTCTTTTCCTTAACGGATTATGTATGGGTGCAAGTATTCTTATGGGTAATTATTTCGGCGGCAAGAAAATGGATACGCTTTCCCGCCAGATAAGTACAACTATGATATCAGGTATGATATTCTCACTTGTACTTACACTGATTGCAATAGGATTTACAAGACCTATTCTTATGCTTGTTCAGGTTGACAGATCAATTATGACACTTACAACCCAGTACTTAAGAATAATCATGTTAGGACTCATCTTCACATTCCTTTATAACTTTTTCTCAAGCACTTTAAGGGCATTGGGAGATAGTGCAACACCACTGTATTTTCTTATCATAAGTGCAGTTTTAAATGTATTTGGTGACCTTTTCTTTGTTGTTGTCCTGAAAGCCGGCAGCAACGGATGTGCAGTTGCAACTGTAGTGAGCGAGGCTCTCTGCTGTGTATTCTGCATGATATATATTAAATTCAAAGTACCGATTCTGTGTCTTGGCAAAAAGTGGCTTGTATTTGACCGCTCACTGCTTAAGAAAACTATAAGCTACGGCTGGGCATCTGCTATGCAGCAGGCTACTGTACAGCTTGGTAAAATAGGAATACAGGCTATTATTAACACTATGGGCGTTTCGGTTTCAGCTGCATTTGCAGTAGTAAACAGAATTGATGACTATGCATATACACCCGAGCAGAATATTGCACACGGAATGACAGCTATGATGGCACAGAACAAAGGTGCCGGAAGAGACGACAGAGTAATCAAAGGCTTTAAAGCCGGTATTATTCTTGAGATAATATATGGAATCTTCATATTCTTTGTATGTTTCGTATTTGCAGGACCACTTATGAAGCTGTTCACTTCGGATACTGAGGTTATAAGACACGGTGTAATCTACCTTAAGCTTATCTCTGTAATGTACATACTTCCTGCCATCACTAATGGTATTCAGGGATATTTCAGAGGAATCGGTGACTTAAAGATTACCCTGCTTTCAAGCTTTATCAATATGGGTGTCCGCGTGCTTGCCGCAATTCCACTTGTATTTGCGTTAGGCATGGGAATAGAAGCACTTCCTTTCTCTTATCTTGCAGGCTGGATTGGCATGCTTATTGCGGAAGTGCCATTGCTTGTTAAGAATTACAGGGCATATATTAAAAGTATAAGATAGTTATAATCCCCTCACAAAGCATCAACCTTGTGAGGGGATTATTATTATCTCATCTTCTGAACATTTTTCTTTCTCATAAGCAACGCACCAATACCTATAAGTACCAAGCCTATTGCACAGCCAGACACTAAAGTAATAAAAAATATATTTCCATTAATACTAAGAGTCGTGCTCCAATCAGACAGATTCATATGACTTATTGTAAGCACCTTCCTTTTGTAGAGAATAAACTCAAGAAAATCATCGGCAAAAACAACCCATAATACAGATATTATCGTACTAATTCCGGCTCTCATCAGTCCATGGACAGGAAGATATCTAATCACAAGAAATACAAGCCATACACCAAGCATAAGTATAACAGCTACTGTATATCCGTCTTTCATACCTGTAAAACCAGAATGATAATACACTATAAACATTGTAAGGAATAGCCACAATGTATCCCATGTCATTGTTATAAGTGCTTTCTTGTCACTAAGTACCGGTGGAAGTGACACAAGACATATCACTATCGGAAACAGCACTATTGATATACCAAATACTGTAGGTATAGCCCAAAAAAGGAAGTTTCCTCCGCCATTCATACGGTCAACGAAAAACAATATAAGCATAAGTGATGCAACGCCTGCAAGAATACATTTTAACAGACGGTTATTCGTAGACATAAGCGGAACTACCGTAAGTGCTGCAACAAGCATCATAGAAGCAGTAACAACCGAAAATACGCCTAAACCCATACCAGTTGCAAGCTGTACTATAAATGTAATGACAATTGGCAGTAGAAGTATTGCTGCAATCACAACTCCCGCCTTGTATGCTGCATTACGCTCTTTTTTTGCATGTCTTTCAAGTACTCCTTTTGATTCCTTTGCAAGCACTTCATCAACGTTGTTTTCCTGTAATTCATTATATATCTTCTGGCAGTCACTACAGCCTGCCATATGCTTTTCAACAAAGCTGCAGCTTGCTTCACTGCAGGCTTTGTCATAATAAAGGGGCAGTAAGTCCTGCACGATTTCACATTCTTTATTACTCATATCTAATCAATCCTTTCTTTTATTTTCAGTCTGGCCCTATGATAAGTTACTCTGGCCCAGTTCTCAGTTTTTCCAAATACCATTCCAATCTGTGCAAATGTGAGTTCTCCGAAAACTCTCAACTGAAATACTTCCTTATACGGCTCCGGCAGTTCATGAAGAACCATATGAATCCGCAAAGCAGAATCTGTATCTGCAGCTTTATCCGATAAATCTGGTGTCTGCTGAGGTAAATTTTCGTCAAGTTCAGAAAATTTCTTATTCTTCCGACACTCATCAATTGCCAGATTCTTTGCTATACTGCAAAGCCATGTGAGCTCACCCGCCTTGCCTTCATATTGTCTCCTGGTCATGGCTTTGTAGAAAGTATTCTGTGTTATTTCTTCAGCAAGAGACTGATTCTTTACTATCGTAAACACATAAGAATACACCTGCATATAATAGGAATTGTACAATTTCTCATAATTCAGAACTGGTCACCTCCTTCCGTCTTACATAGGTTAGACGCACGAAATGGATTTTCGTTACAACATTTTTCAGAATATTTTATAGAATTTTTTAAAATGTGTCAAAAAATGTATGCCAAAGGTACAGGCAGATGTGTTATTATACATATTGAATTTCATTCAGGAGAATTAATTATGATTAGAAAAGAACAGCTGCGTCTATACGCAATCACAGATACAAGCTGGCTTAACGGAGCCAGTCTCATTGATGTTGTTGAAAATGTATTAAAAAATGGAGCAACATTTTTACAATTAAGAGAAAAAAATGCATCGCATGATGAAATTGTTGCAAAAGCAAAAGCAATTAAGCCAATTGCACGAAAATATGGAGTACCATTCGTTATTGATGATGATGTGCAGGCGGCACTTGAAGCTGACGCTGACGGAGTACATATCGGACAGAGTGACACTGACTATATGACTGCAAGAAGTATTCTTGGAGATAATAAGATTATCGGCATGACCGCCAAGACAGTAGAGCAGGCTAAAGAAGCCGTAAGACTCGGTGCAGATTATATCGGAACCGGAGCAGTATTTGGTTCAAGTACCAAAAAGGATGCTGTATACATGCCTCGTGAACGACTGATTGAGGTTGCAGGTTCAGTTAATATCCCTGTCGTTGCAATCGGCGGTATTGATTACGACAACTGCGGTGAGCTTGCAGGCACTGGTGTTGACGGGATTGCTGTTGTTTCAGCTATATTTGCCGCTGATGATCCTGGACTTGCTACGAAAGAGCTTTACTTAAAGACTGGCCGTGTATTTAATTATCACAGGGATTTCATATTTGACATGGACGGAACTATTCTTGATTCTATGCCTTACTGGAGAAATGTTTCCAAGGAATACGCCATGCAGTATGTTGATAAGTTACCTGATGACTTTGACGAGCGTACTTATGTAATGGACCTTGATGAATGTTCTGCTTATTTCCGTGATGAATTAGGCATAAACACTGATGCAACAACTATGAGGCAGACTGCTGTGGATATTATGACAAGACACTACAGCACAGATATTCCGGCTAAAGACGGAATGCTTGAATTAATCAGACGTGAGCATGAAGCTGGATCTGACATGTGCATATTTACAAGCTCTGACAGAAGCTGCGTTGACGCTGCACTTAACCGTCTTGGAATAGCTGACTGTTTTAACAACATTTTTACAGTATATGACATTCCATATAATAAAAAGAATCCGGAAAGCTACAAGCTTATCGCTGAAAAAATGCATTTTAAACCGGAAGATACATGGGTATATGAAGATGTTCTTCACGGCATTGAATCTGCCAGACAGGGTGGATTTAAGATATGTGCTGTATATGATGAGGATTCTAAGAAGCATTGGAACGAAATCTGCGCATTTGCAGACGAAATAAGAGATATAAGAAATGATTGAGGATTAGTAATGAAGAAAAAAGTTGTTGTCGGCATGTCAGGGGGCGTTGATTCCTCTGTTGCCGCTTATCTATTAAAGGAACAGGGCTATGATGTAATAGGTGTGACTATGCAGATATGGCAGGACGATGCACCAGAAGCCGCTGAGAACGGCTGCTGTGGAATATCAGCAGTCGATGATGCAAGACGTGTTGCAGGTCAGCTTGACATCCCATATTATGTAATGAATTTTAAGAATGAGTTCAAATGTAATGTAATCGACTATTTTGTTGACGAATATAAAAAAGGCCGTACACCTAATCCATGTATCGCCTGCAACCGTTATGTAAAATGGGAATCTCTTCTTAAGAGAAGTCTTGAAATAGGAGCAGATTACATTGCAACAGGACACTATGCAAGAATCCACCAGCTTCCTAATGGCAGATACACTATATGCAATTCAGTAACTGCCAGGAAAGACCAGACCTACGCCCTTTATAATCTTACACAGGATCAGTTATCACACACACTTCTTCCTATTGGTGACTATACTAAGGATCAGGTCCGTGAAATTGCATCTAAGATTGGTATTACTGTTGCCAAGAAGCCTGACAGTATGGAAATATGCTTTATTCCTGATAATGACTATGCAGGCTTTATAACACGTGAAACAGGCTATACTTCTGTTCCCGGTAATTTCATTGACGTCAATGGCAATGTAATTGGAAGACATCAAGGTATCATACACTACACAGTTGGTCAGAGAAAAGGTCTTGGACTTGCTCTTGGAAAGCCGGCATTTGTTGTTGCTATACGCCCTGAAACCAACGAGGTTGTAATCGGTGATAATTCAGATGTGTTCTCACCTAAGCTTTACGCCAACAACCTTAATTTCATGTCGATACCTTCACTTGAAGGTGAAATGCATGCCAAAGGTAAAATCCGTTACAGCCATGAGGGTGCTATGTGTACTATAAGAATGTTTGATGAAAATACTCTTGAGTGTACATTTGACGAGCCTGTTCGTGCCGTAACACCAGGTCAGGCGCTTGTATTATATGACGGGGACAATGTACTTGGCGGCGGAACTATTATTTAATTATTTTTTTAATTAATAAGGACAATATTATGGAAAAACTTATATATATGGATAACGCAGCAACTACATCAACCGCACCAGAGGTTGTGTCTGCAATGCTTCCATTCTTTACTGAATATTACGGCAATCCTTCTTCTGTATATAATTTTGCCCAGAAAAGCAAGATGGCTATTGAAGATGCAAGGGAAATTATAGCTGACAGTATTGGAGCTGCAAAAAGCAATGAAATATATTTTACAGGCGGTGGAAGCGAGTCTGATAACTGGGCTTTAAAGTCTGCTGCATTCGGCCTTAGAGATAAAGGAAACCACATAATAACAACTAAGATAGAGCATCATGCAATTCTTAATACATGTGCATATCTTGAAAAGAACGGATTCGAGGTAACTTACCTTGATGTTGACAGCGAGGGATTTGTTTCATTAGAAGATGTCGAGAATGCCATCACTGACAAAACAATTCTTATAAGTGTTATGTTTGCCAACAATGAAATCGGAACAATTGAACCTGTCCGAGAAATAGGTGAGATTGCACATAAGCATGGCATTCTTTTTCACACTGATGCAGTTCAGGCTATGTGTCATGTTCCAATTAATGTCACAGAGATGAATATTGACCTGTTAAGTGCAAGCGCACACAAGTTCCACGGTCCTAAAGGCGTCGGTTTCATGTACATGAAGAATACCGCTAAATTAGAGCCTTTCATCCATGGCGGGGCACAGGAGCGTGCAAGACGCGCTGGAACAAGCAATGTTCCAGGCATTGTCGGCATGGGTCAGGCTGTAAAGCTTGCCTTAGGTACACTTGATAAAGATACACATACAATTATTAATATGCGTAATTATATTGTTGACAGGATTCTTGGTGAGATTCCTGACGTTACTTTTGATGGACCTTGTATTGATGCTGATGCCTATGTCAATGCTGTTTCGGTAGGTTTGCCCATGTGCAGCCTGAAGCGTCTTCCGTCTAATATGCATTTCTGCTTTAAAGATGTTTCGGGTGATTCTTTACTTATCATGCTTGATATGAACGGTATATGTGCATCCAGCGGTTCAGCATGTGCTGCAGGTTCAATCGCCCCTTCACATGTGCTTCTTGCTATCGGACGAAGCAGCGATGAAGCAAAAGGTGCTTTAAGATTAAGCATAGATAAGGATTTAACCAAGGAAGATGCTGACTATGCAATAGATGCGCTGAAAGCCGCTGTTGCGAGGCTGCGTGGATAAAGCTAAACATTATATCCGTAAATCCACATAATATGGTCTTACATCCAGCAATTTTCATTAAAACAAAGTGAGTTTTCCCATAAATTCATAAATAATATAAGGTTTATAGGTATATTCTATCAATTTTACTATATAAAAAGTCTTTAATGATACCAATATACCTATAAACAATCTGCTTATTTACAACTTATAGGCTTACGCAACAACTATCTATATAGACATCAGCATTTTTGACCTATAAGACAATTAAATATACAACTATCTATAGGTATCATGTTGTATAGCATAATGCTGTATCATGAATCATCCGTAATGAATATCCTTCAGACTCCCCAATTCAACGACAAAAACAATATAATCTTTAAAATATTTTCAAAAAATATCATACAAACCTATTGACATAGTAGGGATAAGGGTTTATATTATCATCAACATCAAGAAAGCAATACATTTTTGAAATAAATTAAAAAGGATGGTAATTAATTATGGCAAAGAAATCTTACTCTGAAAGAAATTTAAAGTTTGAAACATTACAGCTTCATGTAGGACAGGAACAGCCTGATCCGGTAACAGATGCTAGAGCAGTACCTATTTACCTTACATCATCATATGTATTCCATAACAGCCAGCATGCTGCTGACAGATTTGGTCTTAAGGATGCAGGTAACATCTACGGACGTCTTACTAATCCAACAGAAGATGTATTCGAAAAGAGAATCGCAGCACTTGAAGGTGGTGTAGCAGCACTTGCTGTTGGTTCTGGTGCAGCAGCTTTAGCTTATGCTTTTCAGGCACTTGCTCATGCAGGAGACCACATCGTAGCAGCTAAGAATATCTACGGCGGAACATATAACCTTCTTGCACATACACTTCCAGATTACGGAATTGAAGCTACATTCGTAGATCCATTTGATTATGATGCTATTGAAGCAGCAATCAAGCCTAATACTAAGGCTGTTCAGATTGAGACACTTGGAAATCCTAATTCAGAAGTTGTTGATATCGAAAGAATTGCTAAGATTGCACATGCACACAACATTCCACTTGTTGTTGATAACACATTTGCGACACCTTACCTTGTAAGACCTATTGAATACGGTGCAGATATCGTTATCCATTCAGCTACTAAGTTCATCGGTGGACACGGTACAACACTTGGCGGTGTAATCGTTGATAGTGGTAAGTTTGACTGGGTAGGGGCTGCTGATAAGTTCCCATGGCTTGTTGAGCCAAATGTATCATACCACGGTGTTAGCTTTGCAAAGGATACAGCACCTGCTACATTCGTTACATATATCAGAGCTATCCTTCTTCGTGATACAGGAGCTACAATTTCTCCAGTTCATTCATTCATCTTCCTTCAGGGACTTGAAACATTATCACTCAGAGTTGAGAGACATGTAGAGAACGCATTAAAGGTTGTTCAGTACTTAAAGGATCAGCCATTAGTTGAGAAGGTAAATCATCCTTCAATCTCTACTAACGAAGAACAGCAGGCTCTTTATAAAAAGTACTTCCCTAACGGCGGTGGTTCAATCTTTACATTTGAAATCAAGGGCGGTGCTGCTGAGGCACAGAAGTTCATTGATAACCTTGAGTTATTCTCACTTCTTGCTAATGTTGCCGATGTTAAGTCATTAGCAATCCACCCGGCAAGCACAACTCATTCAGAGTGCAACGAAGCTGAGCTTCTTGATCAGGGAATCAAGCCTAACACAATCAGACTTTCAATTGGTACAGAGAATATTGATGATATCATTGAAGATCTTGATGAAGCATTCAAGGCTTTACAATAATTTGTATCGACACATTCTTTACATATCCGACTAATGCTGATAAAATATATTTAATTAATAAATCGTGAATGTTTAGGAGGATATGTAATGTTTTGTCAATTATTTGGTAAATTTCTTATCGAAAAAGAGGTTATAGATAAGAATAAGTACAATTCTATAATGGAAAGGCTTGCAGAATCAAGAGCAAAGCTTGGTGTAATTGCTGTAGCTGATGGCATTATTACTGAGAAACAGGCGAATGAAATTAATCATTTACAGACAACTAAGGATGCAAGATTTGGTGAAATTGCTGTTGGAGAGGGTTATATTACTGAAGAACAGTTAGATGTTCTTCTTAAAAAGCAGGGAAGTGCCTATGCAATATTCCTTTCTGTTCTTTCAGAAGCAGCAGATATATCGGTATCGAAGGTTGATGAGCTTCTTAAGGAATTCCAGAAGGAGCATGGTTTTACTGATGAGGATATGGATGGTCTTAAGAATGATGATTTAGAACAGATTGTTCCGATATTTGCCTTTTCATCAAAGTCATATGTAACTGATATATGCAGGCTTGCACTTTCTAATATAGAAAGATTTGTAACCTCTGATTTCTATATAGACAGAATTAGGCATATTTCACAGCTTGAATACAGATGTCTTGCTGGTCAGAAATTAGAAGGTGACCTTGATATTATTGTTGGTTTTGCAAGTGTTGGTGAACAGACAGCTATAGTTGATATAGCTAATGGATTCTCTCATAGTAATATAGCTAATCTTGGAATAGAAGTGTACGATGCTATAGGTGAATTTACTAACTGTATAAGCGGATTATTTGCAACAGCACTTTCTAAGAAGGGCAGCATGTTGGAGATTACTCCACAGTTTGCTTATGAAAACCAGTTTGCCAAAGGAGATGCTTATGTACTCCCTATTCATATCCATGACAGTGAAGTTCTGCTTTTCATATCTGCCTCTGATGAAACCAAAGCTGGAGATATGCCTGTTGTAAGAAAGATTATGGCAAAAGCAGGTGGAGAAGTGACATTAGACAGCAAAGGAACAGTAGTTATCGTTGATGATTCTGGAATGTCAAGAAAGATTCTGCGTGATATTCTTGAAGAAGCCGGTTACGCTGTATTAGCTGAAGCAACTGACGGATTAGAGGGCGTACTTGCTTATAAGACATATTACCCTGATATAATTACACTTGATATTACAATGCCTAACATGGATGGAACAGAAGCTCTTAAAGAAATTAAGGCTTATGACTCTAATGCCAAAGTAATTATGATAACTGCTGCCGGACAGCAGAATAAAGTAATTGAAGCTCTCAAGCTTGGTGCAGAACGTTTCATTACAAAGCCTTTTAATAAAGATGAGATTCTTAAGAATATTGAAGAAGTTCTTGAAGGTTAATTGTGAACATATTTTAATAAACTAAGTTCTTTGAATTAAGTTCAGGAAACTTAATTCATATAAATAAATGCGGGTGATATACCTTAATGGTTATCACCCGCATTTATTAGTTATTTCTTTCTTTTAAAATTTACTTCCGGAACTGCCACGCTATCATATGTAACATGCGGCTTATCTGTATTATCCCCCGGAACCATATCTGATGAAATATCCACGTCATCATTATTGTCTGAATCTACCTTATGTATCTCTGGAATAGCAAGATTATCATATGACAGACTGTAATCCTTTTTAGATGTATTAACTTTATTTTTTACCCTTTTAAATATATTAAACATATTTTAACTCCCCTATACTTATAATATATTGATAAAGAATGTAATAACCAGACTATTCAGGAAAT